>Ga0123329_1000045_pt1 | contig 98262 bp, 81 predicted proteins | sample BioC12SIPDNA_FD_89703 | JGI IMG/M metagenome (GOLD analysis project Ga0123329, IMG submission 89703) | Anaerobic biogas reactor microbial communites from Washington, USA - Biogas_R1_B C12 SIP DNA | ecosystem: Engineered > Bioreactor > Anaerobic > Unclassified | place: Washington, USA | collected...
CGCTTGCGCTCGGGGCTCGTTGGGTTCCCGCTCGCTTGCGCTCGGGGCTCGTTGGGTTCCCGCTCGCTTGCGCTCGGGGCTCGTTGGGTTCCCGCTCGCTCGCGCTCGGGGCTCGTTGGGTTCCCGCTCGCTTGCGCTCGGGGCTCGTTGGGTTCCCGCCCGCTCGCGCTCGGGGCTCGTTGGGTTCCCACTCGCTTGCGCTCGGGGCTCGTTGGCGGGTAGGAGAGGCGGTGGATGGTCCGCGGAGACTCGACACCTCTACGGAAAAACCGGGGATTGTCATCCCCGGCTCGAGGGCTTGTTTCCGCGCTGTAGCGTGTCGCTCTCTCCTTGGGGAGCCGGGGATTGTCATCCCCGGCTCTGGGGCTTGTTGTCGCGTTGTAGCGTGTCGCTCTCTCCTTGGGGAGCCGGGGATTGTCATCCCCGGCTCGGGTGCTTGTTGCCGCGTTGCATCGTGCAGTCGTGGGCTATAATGTCGCCGGCATGGACGTGCAGGAAGACAACATAGCCGAGCAAGCGCCGGGGTCGGTAGGCATCGTACGGCCGCGGACGGTGACGCTGTTTGCGCCGCCGGACGTGCTGCACCTGGAGTGCGGGCGGACGCTGGGGCCGATCGAGGTCACCTACGAGACCTATGGCGAGCTGAACGCGGAGCGTAGCAACGCGGTGCTGGTGTTCCATGCTCTGACCGGCGACGCACACATGGCCGGGCGGCACAGCCCCGACGATCGCAAGTGCGGTTGGTGGGATATGATGGTCGGGCCGGGCAAGGGCCTGGATACCAGCAAGTACTTCTGCATCTGCGCCAACATATTGGGCGGCTGCCGGGGCACGACCGGGCCGTCGAGCATCAATCCGGAGACGGGCAAGCCGTGGGGGCTGGATTTCCCGGTCATCACCGTCGAGGACATGGTCAAGGTGCAGAAGGCCCTGATCGACCACCTGGGCATCACGCAGTTGCTGGGTGTGATCGGCGGATCGATGGGGGGCATGCTGGTCCTGGAATGGATCGTGCGGTACCCGGAGACGGTGCGGGCGGCGATCATGGTAGCGACGACGCCGCGGCTGAACGCTCAGTCGATCGCCTTCGACGCGGTGGGGCGTAACGCGATCCTGGCGGACCCGAACTTCAAATGGGGGCAGTACCACGGTGGTCTGCCGCCGGAGAGCGGGTTGTCGATTGCCCGCATGGTGGGGCATATCACCTACCTGTCGGAACAGGGTATGCACGAGAAGTTCGGTCGGCAGCTTCGCAAGGCCGAGCGTTACAGCTACGACTTCACCAACGAGTTCTCGGTGGAGACGTACCTGGATTACCAGGGGCGGGCGTTCGTCGAGCGGTTCGACGCGAACAGCTACCTGTACATCACCAAGGCGATGGACTACTACGACTTGGCGGCGCGACAGGGATCTCTGGAGGCTGCGATGCGGCCGGTGCGGGCTGACTGCTTGGTCATCAGTCTCTCGGGCGACTGGCTGTTTCCGCCGAAGGCGTCGCGACAGATTGTGGATGCTTTGCTGGCCAATGACAAAGCGGTGTCGTACTCGGAGTTGAACTCTCCGCACGGGCACGACGCGTTTCTGCTGGAGCCGCAGGTGCTGGGCCGACTGATTGGCGGCTTTCTGGCCAACGCGGCGGGCCAGCCGGTACTGGCCGGTACGGTCAATCAGGAGCCATACCAGCAGCCGGCGGCGGTGCAGACGGCGTGGGCCCGCCAGCGCATCGATCACGAGCGCATGACGGACCTGATCGAGCCCGGCAGCCGGGTGTTGGACCTGGGGTGCGGCCGGGGCGTACTGCTCAGTCGGCTGATGCGACACAAGGGAGTGCACGGGTGCGGCGTCGAGGTGGAGCAGGAAGCCATCTGCGAGTGCGTGGAGCGGGGGCTGTCGGTGGTGGATCTGGACGTTGAGGCGGAGTTGTCGAGCTTTGCCTCGGGTTCGTTCGACTACGTGGTGTTGTCCCAGACGTTGCAGACGTTGCATCGCCCGGACGTGGTGCTCAAGGAAATGGTTCGGATCGGGCGGTATGGGATCGTCAGTTTTCCGAACTTCGTGCACTGGAAGCCAATCGTGCAGATGCTCTTGAGCGGGCGGACGCCGGTGACGGAGAATCTGCCGTTCTGGTGGTACAACACGCCGAACGTGCGTTGCCTGACGATTCGGGACTTTGAGGCTTTCTGTCGGGAGAACCACTTGCGGATTCGCCGCCGCCTCCCGCTGATTGAGGGCCGACGTGAGCCGATCCGTTTCCTGCCCAGCATCCGCGCGGCAGAGGCTATCTTTGTGATTAGCCGGCGGTAGCCTGGGCAACGCTCCCGCGAAAGACCCTGTGCGAAAACGTGGTAGCCTGATCGGAGCCGCTGCGTTACGGCCGCGGCTCGGCGCGACGTTTGGGCACATGCTTTCAGGCAGACACGGCCGAGATTGTGGGATCTTCCGTTTGTTATCGGCGCTCATCGGTGGCGAGCGATCCGCCGGCGCAAAGTGAGGGGCCGGCTTCATCCTGAAGCCGGCCCCCCTCGCTTGTGCGGAGAGTTTTTTGTCTTGCAGGCCTTGAGTTCGGTTTTCTGAACCGCTCATCTAATCATTCCCCGCTGTTGCCCAAGAGTCAAGTGCCTGCCGGGCCCGGAGGCAAGACCCGGCGAGGCACGACTCATCATTGTTGACGGTTCCCCTTCGCACGCTCGTACCGCGGGTGAACCGGGGATTGTCATCCCCGGCTCGGGGGTTTCCCGACTCGGATCCACGGCTGGGGATCCTTCGATTACCCGGGGACTTGCGTCCCCGGCTCGGGGGTCTCGCTTGCGGGAAGGGTGTCCGATTCTTCGCCGTCCTCGATGAGATCCATGCTGATCGAGGTGGTGAACTGCTGGGTCAGTTGACCGCCGGGCAACGGGGGGGGCTCTTGTGTGTCGGCGGTGTCAGTTTTCTCAGTTGGACGGCCTTCGGGTGCTGTCGCGGGGGTGGGCATGCGGGCGTCCAAGGTGATGCGCTGTGTCTGGCGAAGCTGGACGAGCGTGCCGTCGGTATAGTCCCAATAGGCGATACCGTCTCCCGAGCTGCTTTGCAGGCTGAACTCCATCTGCTCGAAGAGTTTCCCAAGCGGATTGGAGGGCTTGGTCTGTTCCTCCTTATCGGGCTGCGAGGTGACGGAGAAGGTTTCTTTGAGCCGGATCTTGGCGCACGGCCGGCCGCGGAACTTCTCGATGCCGACCAGTTCATACTCGCCCCGAGCGGTGCAGGTGCTGGCGAGCATCGGCAAGTCCATCCGCCATTCGTGATCCCATTTCTCGCCGACGCGGAACACGCCTGGCTTACTCGGCGCGATGCGGTAATAGGCTTCCATCTGCCGCAGCATGGACTCGTCCTCGAAGACGGTTCCCAGTTGCTCGAACACCTGCCCGAGGGCCTGTCTGGTGGCGCGGGCCATCCAGTCATCACCGGGTGATTCCTTGACTTCTCGAACGACGCGATCGAAGACCTCCTTGATGCCTTCGACCTTGGCCGGTTTGCCGGCGGCATTCAGCGTCAAGGTGATGCGGCTGCCGGTCATGGCCTTGAGAACCTGCCCCATCATGCGGGTCATGGCATCCTGGGGCTGCTGCGGGTCGAAGGTTCGGGTGTCGATTTGGACGCTCATCGGCCCGCTGCTTGCGCGGATCGCGAGCCGATCCTGAACCAACTCCATCACCGCCGATCCATCGGGCTGGGTATGCTTGCAGGTCGTGGTGAGCTCCTGCTCAAAGGTTTGGGTGAATTTCATCTCCGGCAAGGGCGGGGGCAGGCGGGTGGCGCCGACGGTGCGGGTCACGATACGTTGTCGGATGGCCCGCCCCGGCCGCGGGGCAAATCGGAACTCGACGGTATCGGGGGGGGGGGCAGCCAACAGGTTACCCGCCGGGGCCAACAAGCAGGTCAATGCCAGGATGGTGCTCGCGGTGAAACGCATGGTTATCTCCTCTCTGGATCTTTCGACTGTTGGGCAAGGGCTTCGAGCAGAATCGCGTTGATGCGGTTCTGGTGTTGTTTGATGATGACCTGTTGGGCCGGGGTCAGGTCGAGAGGGTTGCCGTCGGCGAGGAACCGGCCGCGGTGATCGGGATCGGGCTGATGGGCCTCGAAGGCCACTTGCATGCCGGCCGGCGTGCAGACGGTCCAGGTCTGATGCGAACGGATGACCTGCGCGGGAATGGGGCTCGTGTGCGTGTCCATCGCGGAGGATGAAGCTTGGTTGAAGAGGGTCGCGAGGGCGAGGAGCTGGTCACGGATTTCCTGCAGCTGGACCTGTAAGTCCTCATCCCGTGGAGAGCGTTGGAGGAGTGTTCCGGTCTGGAGCAGGAGGTTGTAGGCGTCGGCGGCCTCAGGCAGCAGGGCGGCGGCCCGCTTGAGGAGTGCCTGGGTCAGATGCCAGGCGCGGCCGGCGTTGCCGGGATCTGTGGCGACCGCCGCACGCAGGCGATCGAGCAGGGAGTCGGAGATTTCGCCGGCCAGTTCCAGCTCGAGAAGCCGATGCTCGATGGCCGGCCGCAGCTCCGGGTGACCGGCGGCGGCGTTTTCGTAGGCTGCACGTGCCTCCGCGGTACGGTTGAGCAGGGCGAGGCAGTCGGCGATGCTCATCGCCACGTGGCCATCCTCATCCAGATCGGCGGCCTGGGTGAACGCTTCCTGGAAGATCGCCAGTGCCTCCTCGATGCGGCCGACGCCGTACAGCTCGGTCGCTTCCTGGGAACGCTCGACAAAAGTCATGGTCCGCTCGACGGGGTCCTGGCCGGTCGGCGATTGCCCGTGGACCGGCGCGAGGCCGACAGACATCGAGGCCGCGAGCAGAAGGGCGAACGCTTGCCGACGCACGGTCGGGAAGTCATAGCTGGGATGAAGTGCTGACATGGTTGTTCTCTCTTGCATAGGCCTACAACCGCTGGACCGGCGGAAAGATGATGAAGCGATCGTCCGGTAGATTGGCCGGTGGTTCCGGGGCCCTGGGTCGGGCTCGCTCCGGAAGAACCAATGGCACGGTAGTATCTGTGGCGGCGGGCAGTGAGCCGGCCAGGAGTTCCATGGCCGCCCCTTGTGCGATAAACGGGGCCGGGCTGACCGACCCGCCGACGGTCAGGCTTTGGGCCAAGCCGTTGAGTACCCAGGGACTGACGATGACCACGGTGGGTGCTTCGGCCGTGGAGGGCGGCTGGGCGACGGGATTCGACGAGCCGGTCCAGAGTTGCGAAGCAAACCACCCGCCGGCAAACAGGGCGATCGACGCGGCGGCCGCGAGTGTGCTCCTTAGGTATCGCCACCGCGCGGGGGCGATGGCAGCCCGCGGCCCGGCCGGCATGACGCGGAGGCTATGCCGGGCGGGGACCGCGGACTTGATGCGGTCGGCCAGACCTGGAGGCATCACGATGGGGTCCGGCGAGCGCAGCAGTTCAATCAGTGGGGCGTATTCGCGGCGAAGCGCGGGGGATTCGCGGAGCATAGCCTCGACGCCGGCCGCCCGCTCCGGCGGCAGTTCGCCGTCCAGCCAGGCGTCGATCAGGCGTTCGGTGTCGCGATCTGCCATGAACCGTCCTCCCAATGCACTACCTGGGCCATCAGCTCGCGCAACCGTTTGCGGCCGCGGTGCAGGTGGGTGCGTACCGTATTGATGGGCAACGCCAGGATCTCGGCGATCTCCGCGTACGGCATCTGGTGAAAGTGGAACAGGATGATCGCCAGCCGTTGCGGCTCGTCGAGCTGGTCGAGCCAGTGCCGCCAGTCCGTTGGGCTGGCCTCGGAGCGCGGCGGGGCGTGGGATCGTTGATCCTCCTGCCCGGCCAGCCGCTCCTGCATTCGCCGCTCGCGTCGCCGCGAACGCAGCCGGTTGAGCGACTGGTTGGTGGCGATTTTAAGGATCCAGTTGTGAAACGAATGCTCCGGGTCATACTGGTGCAGCCTCTCCATTGCCCGCACGAAGGTATCCTGGGCGGTGTCCTCTGCCTCGGCGGTGTTTCGCAGCAGCCGCAGGGCGACGGCGTAGACCGCGGCCAAGTGCCGGTCGACCAACAGGCCGTATGCGGCCCTGTCGCCTTCGCACACCGCCCGGACCAGGTCAGCGTCGCTCGGAATGTCTGGATGCCCATCCAACGGCTGCCCTGCCTTTGTCTGCCCCTACTACACCGCTCCAGCATATCCGGTTTCAGGGTGAGAAGCGGAGCCGGATGATAATCCCCAGGTGAGAACCCGCGAGCCTGTGACGCGAGTCCCGGGGGGCAATGATTCGGCGAGCCGGGGACGCGAGTCCCCGGGTGGGGATCAGCGAGCCTGTGACGCGAGTCCCGGGGTTCCCCCTCGTCTTGATGTATCTTCGCCCCCGCGCTGGCCCCAGCCATAGAACCCGCGGGGGGATTTCGGTAAAATAAGGGGTTCATGCGGGCTCGGGGCATACGAGCACCGCCGGACGTGCAGAGGGGAGCGGAAAGCGCATATGGAAGCACCGCCGGAAAGGCTGAGCTGCGCGGCCTTGCTCGCGTTCGACGCCGAGGCCGACTCGGCCGTCGGGGCAGTCGAACTGCGCCGGGTGGATCCGATCGCCCCGGTCAGCCCGGACGACGTGCTCGCTCTGGCGGCCCGCGTCCGCTGGCCGACGCCCTCGCCCATCGCCCAAGCCTTGGCGTCCGCGGGCAATCCACCGGCCGCAACGTCCGATATCGACAACCCACAGGGCGGCTGCTGGCACCCCATCCCGCACCAGGGCATCGACGGCGAGGTCGCGGGCTTCAACCTGCTCCTGGGTACCGCCGAGTTCATCGAGGATGCCGGCATCCCGATTCCGGACGCGGCCCGGCAAATCATCGACCGCAACGCCGAGCAAGGCTGGGCCTCGGTGCTGGTCGGTGCCTGCCATCGACCCTCGGAGACCCAGCCCGCCCGGCAATCGCTCATCGGCATTCTCGCTCTGGGCCGGCGCGAACGAGGGCCCGACGCAAAGGAAGCAGCCTCTCTGCGAGCCCAGTCGCCATCCGATCGCCCGCGTGTCGAGGATGTCTTCGGCACCGAAGGGCAGCACGACGACATGCCGAGCGCGCTCGATCGCGCGCCCGTCCGGCGAAGAAGGCGGGCACTCTATTGGGTAGTCACATTGGCGGCGGCCTCGGCGGCACTCGGGCTGGCCTTGTCATGCCTGTTCGTCGCGCCGGATGAAGTGGTCGTCGTGCAACGCTTGGGACGCATCGTCGATCGCTGTGGGCCGGGCGTGCACCTGCGACCGCTGTGGATCATCGAGACCACCACTCGCGTTCGGCCGCAGGCGGGCCGCAAGCTCGTCGTTGCCTTGACCGCGGTACCGTCGGGCGTCGATCGCGAGGGCGTCGACTGGTCGCCGCTGGATCTCGCGCTCACCGGTGACACCTGGCGCGTGCCCGCCGAGCACCGGGCTGACGCCGCGTGGTCTCGGTCGCCGACAGGGGAGCAGAACGCCAGCCAGATGGTTGAAGCCGTTGTGGAGGTGCGTTACGGCATCGGCGACGTGGAGGCGTTTCTCTTCGGCGTGGCCGATCCGGAAGCGATCCTCGCCGCCGAGGTCGAGTCGGTCATGCGGCAGTTGATAGGCAGCCGGTCGTTGTCGGTGAGCATGGGGCCTCAGCGAGGGGAGCTGGCGGATCTCGGGCGTCGGTTGGTGCAGGCAAGGCTTGACGCGATGGGGTGTGGCATACAGGTGCACGGGTTGATGCTGGAGACTCTGCGACTGCCGCCCGACACGCCCTCCGCAGCGTTCAGCGAGGCCGAGGCGGAGGTCGCCCGCGCCCGGTCCGAGCGGCCGCTCGCCCTGGCTCGCGCGATGAATGAGCGGGAACGGCTGGTGGCGCAGACGCGGATTCGTGCGGCGGATTTGCTGGCCGGTGCGGAGGTGGACTGTGCACGGCGGGTCGCGCAGGCGGCGGGGGTCGCCGATTGGGTCCGCGCTCGGCACACGGCCTGTGCGTCGGCTCCTGAGCAGGCGGCCGTGGCGTCCCAGCCCGCGGAGGCAGGAGGGCCGACGCCATGAGAGCCTTGGTGGCATCATCATCGTCGGTCGGTCGGCCCGGTCGTAAGAAGATCCGGCTCCTGCTGTGGGCCGCTGCGGCGGTCGTGGCCTTTGTCGGTTGGCGTAGCATGGTGATGGTTGAGCCGGGCGAAGTGGCGGTCGTCCATGGTTTGGGTTTGCCGGGGGCCGCCTTGGTGGCCGAGCCCGGCCTGCATTCCAAGGCGCCGTGGCAGGCCGTGCGGCGAGTGGACGGACGGCTTCGGCTGCTGACCTTCGAGCCGGTGGAACGCCTCACCGCGGATCATGAGCCACTGGTGATCGAACCCTTCGCCTGTTGGCGAGTCACCCCGCAGGGGTGGGGGACGTACCTGCAAGCGGTTACGGACGCGGGCAGTGCCGAGCGACGTTTGCGGGAGATTGTCTGGCATGTTCTGGACGGCGAGTTGGCGGGCCACGGATTGCGTGAATGGCTCAACTCGACCGGCGATGCCGCGGCGATCCCGCCATCGGTAGACGTCTTGCTGGACCGCGTTCGCCGGGCCGCCGCGGCAGAGGCTCGCGCCCGACTGGGGATTGATTTGGTCGAGGTTGGCGTTCGTCGGCTGGTCCGGCCCGAGCGGATGAAGGAGAGCATGCTGGCCCTGATGCTGGCCGACCGTGAGCACGCGGCCGACCGAGTGCGTCAGGAGACACGCGTGCAGGTGGCCCGGATCGAGGCCCTTGCCCGGCGGGAGGCCGAACTCCTGCTGGTCGAGGCCCAGCATCAAGCGGCCGCGATCAGGCTCCGCGGCGAGAGCGAGGCCGATGGCATTCTTGCTGAGGTTCGCAAGCTGAACCCCCGACTGACCGACGAGGCCCTGCGGATCCACACGCCCGACGACCGGCCGCGACCCGTGCCGTGACATCGAATTGGCGTCAGGCTTCGGCGGACGTTATCTTGCCGCGGAGAAATATGTGGTGAGCGCCCGGGGATTGGCCCTTCCTGCCGGCTTGAGAGTCTTCCATGCGGTTCAGCCATTCATTGAACGGCATGGCGGCGCCGTCGCCTTAGCGAGGCCTCTCAGCGAAGAAGTGCCTGTGTCCCTTCCGCGGCCGCTTGACTGAGAGGTATGGATTGCGGCTCCAAGCCGCCTTGGGCAAGAGGATTTCGCCTTCATGCAGCTTCGCTCTATCACCGAATCGCCGAACGAGTTGACCACGGACATTGACGTCGCTTCGCCGGAAGGTATCGTCCGCCTGCTGCGGGCCAGCGATGCGCAGATCTACAACGGTTATCGCGATTACCCCGCCGTGTGTGATGACGAGATCGTGGCCCGCATCGCTCAGGCGATCCTCTGGGCGGCGCCGCTCATGGGGCGACGCGACGCGGCCATTGTCATCTCCGGTGCGGGTACCAGCGGCCGGCTGGCCATGTTCGCCGCCCGGACGTTCAACCGCCACCTGGCCACCCGCAGACAGGTGCCCAACTTCTCCTACCTCATCGCCGGCACCGACCTCGCCTTGATCAAGGCTCAGGAAGGTGCGGAGGACGACCCGCACCAGGCGATCACCGACCTCGAGCCGCTCATCGCGGGCAAGAAGCGGATCCTGTACGTCGGCATCACTTGCGCGTTCGCCGCCCCCTACGTGGCTTCGCAGCTTTGGCATCTGTCGAGCGACGCCCGGGCGAAGTGCATCCTCATGGGCTTCAATCCGGAGAATCGGGCCCGCGATATGGAGGTCGAGAACTGGGACAAGACCTTCGCCGATGTCGTGCGTGCGATCAACGGCCGACCCAACTGCATGATTCTCAACCCCGTCGTCGGGCCGGAGCCGGTGACCGGTTCAACCCGCATGAAAGGCGGCAGCGCGACCAAGCTGTTGCTCGAAACCATCTTCTCGCTGGCGGCCGGTTCCGCGGGCGGTAAATCCGATCTCGAAACCGTTCGCGAGGCGATCACCCGCTACGAGCAGACGCGCGTGACGACCTACGAGCAGGTCGCCCCGATCGCCGACCTCATCCGACTCGGCGGCCAGGCACTTCGTCAAGGAAGGCATGTTTACTACCTCGGCACGGGGTCACCCGGCATCGTCGGGCTGATCGACGCGTCCGAGTGTCCGCCCACCTACGGGGCGGGTTTTGATGACGTTCGCGGCTTCCTGGCCGGCGGATGGCGCACGCTGCTCGGGCCGGGCCACGATCTCAGCGCGGCCGGCCCCTGGTACCGTATTTCGCTGGATGATTTCCTGGCGAACCAGGCGAGCGATCTGAAGCCCGACGACCTGGTGGTGGCCTTGCCCGAGCCACGGTGGAGCCCCGCACTGCGGGAGACCTTCAACAAGGTTCGTCGGGCGAAGGCTCACACGGCGATCGTGGAGACGACAGGTGGGCGATCGGCCGCGCCGGCCTGCGATGTGCACATCCGGGTGGAGGGTTTGCCCAAGTCACTCCTGCCGGGCACGCATCTGTTCGGCGAGTACGCGACCAAGCTCATCGCCAACGCCCTGACCACCGCGGCACATATCCTGTGCGGGAAGGTGTACCAGAACCGCATGGTCGACCTGCGCATCAGCAACAACAAGCTCTACCACCGGACGCTGGGCATTCTGCAGGATCTCATGGGTGTCTCCGCCGAAACCGCTCGACGCTGCCTGCTGCGGAGCATCTACGGGCAGGACCGCCCGACGACTGCGGTGCTTCGGGCCAAACCCTCGCAGCATGTGGCCGCCGCGACCAGCGCCGCCAAGGTGGTCCCCCGGGCACTCATCATGGCCGGCAGCCGCGCCTCCTACGCCGAGGCCGACCGCCTCCTCCAGCGCGAGCCCGTCGTCCGCTCGGCCATCGAACGGTTAAGCAAGAAAGACTGACTCGGCATCGAATCGCCCACGAACCGCACGAAAACGCCACGAGCCCGCATCGCGAGGGAATGCCCGACGCCCCCCAAGCGCGACTGCGGGGATGAGCCAACAAGCTCCACGCGCCAACGCGGGAGAAATTCTACGAGCCCCAAGCGCCAGCGCGGGGAAAACCCAACGTCCCCCAAGCGCCATCGCGGCGATAGCACCAACGAGCCCCAAGCGCGAGCGAGGGGATGACTTCACGAGCCCCAAGCGCAAGCGAGGGAGGGGTCCTACGAGCCCCAAGCGCAAGCGCGGGGATGTGAAGCGTCAGCGACGTACCCAACACTCGCCGAGCGATAGAACCATTTTCGTGGAGCGATCCGGCCTCGCGAATGGGCATGATGCGATCATCTCTGGGCCCAGAAATGACAGGTCCGGAACAGCCGGTCGTTTGACGCTTCGAGGGATCGCTTGCGCGGTTATCCGTCGTTGTACCCCGCGGCATGAGTTTGCTGCTTGTGGGAGGTTTTTGGGGCGTCGCTGGCGCTCCGCATCCCCGCGCTGGCGCTTGGGGCTCGTGAAGTCATCCCCGCGCTTGCGCTTGGGGCTCGTTGGGGTCATCCCCGCGCTGGCGTTTGGGGCTCGTAGGGTCATCCCCGCGCTTGCGCTTGGGGCTCGTGGGTGTTCTGCGTTGGTCATTCGCGGCTGGCGGTATAAAATGGTCCGGCTATGAGCAACCTGGAGTACCGAACCGCGGGTGAATCGCACGGGCAGGGCCTGATCGCGCTGATCGAGGGCTTGCCGGCCGGCGTGACCCTGGATATGGAGTTGGCCAACCGCGAGATGGCTCGGCGGCAGGGGGGCTACGGTCGCGGCGGACGGCAAAAGATCGAAAAGGACACGGTCAATATCCTCTCCGGTATACGCCGCGGCCGGACGATCGGCTCGCCTCTGGCTATCCAGATCGCCAACCGCGACTGGCGGATCGACGAAGCACCGGAGGTCTCCCGTCCCCGGCCCGGGCACGCCGACTTGGCCGGCAGCCTGAAGTGGCTGACCACCGATTGCCGCGAGACGCTCGAACGGGCTTCCGCCCGCGAGACCGCCGCCCGCGTGGCCGCCGGCGCCGTGGCCCGTAGTTTACTCATCCCCTTCGGTATCCAGTGCGTGGGCTTCGTGACCCAGGTCGGGCCGGCCGTGGCGAATATCCCCGTCGACGCCTCTCCCGCCGAGCTGATCGTCGCCCGAGACGGCAACGACGTCTACACGGCCGATCCCGCCGCCGTGGGGCCCATGGTAGGGGCGATCCGCAAGGCTAAAGAGGATAAAGACACCGTCGGCGGTATTGTAGAGGTTCGGGTCTTTGGTTGCCCACCGGGGCTGGGGAGCTGCGAACGCTACCAGGATCGCCTCGACGGCCGCTTGCTCATGGCGATCGGTTCGATCCAGGCCTTCAAGGGGGCGGAGATCGGGCTCGGATTTGGCGTGGCCTCACGGCCCGGCAGCCAGGTCCACGACGAGATCGACTTCGACCCGGGCTTGCGCGATACGCCTTGCCTGGGCTTCACTCGCCGGAGCAACAACGCCGGCGGCCTCGAGGGCGGCATGACCAACGGCCAGCCGGTTGTTGTCCGAGGAGTCATGAAGCCAATCAGCACATTGCTCCGCGGCCTGGACAGCGTGAACCTCGCGACCCGCCAGCGCGAGCGCAGCGACTACGAACGTAGCGACGTTTGCGCGGTTTCCGCCGCCAGCGTCGTCGCCGAGAACGTCGTCGCCTTCGAGATCGCCCGAGCCCTGGTTGAGAAATTCGGCGGCGACACGCTGGCAGAGATCGAGGCGGCCTGGAAGTTCTATCTGGGGGCCGCTCGCCTCCTCGGTACCCAAGAGCCCGCTTGACAAGTCTCGCCTGCGGACGGTTTTTCGCGGGGCACTCCCTTCTGTGTTGACACATCGGTTGCCGGCCAATCGGCCAGTTCGCTTGGCAGCGGCCTGGGGCGGGCGTGTCTCGGTATTTCGTTTTTGGGACGTAGGGAGTTCGATTTTTTGCTCCGTCGCTTGAATAACGCCGTCTATGTGGTACACTTGTATTGGTCGCAGGTGACATTTCAAAGAGTTGCGGTTGCGACTTGCGCGCGTCGGGAGAGGACGCAGCTCATATGCAGCCGAGGTGGTCTTGTAGGCCCCTCTGAGCCACGTCCGCATGTCTTCCTGGAAGGAGGCGTAATCATGCACGCTTTCTGCTTGCCGCGGTTCCTTTGTCTGAGCGTCTTGCTGTTGGGAGCGATGGGTGTGGCTCAGGCCCAGCCGGTGCCGGAGCCCTGCTGTCTGCCGGATGGCATGTGTGTGGACATCCTGCCGGATGAGTGCACCTCGCTTGGTGGCTATCTGCCGCCCGGCGGGGTGTGCCTGGGAGACGGCGACGGCAATGGTGTCGACGATGCCTGTGAGGCGGAGGCTCCCGAGGCCTGCTGCACGCATGAGGGCAAGTGCCACATGGAACTGCCCAATGCGTGCCTGGAGCAGGGCGGCGTGCCTCAAGGTCCCGGGTCGATGTGCATGGGGGATGCCAACGGTAACGGCGTCGATGATGCCTGCGAGGGGCTGGCGCTCAAGTTCATCCAGCGACCGGATATCAACCGTACCGGCATTGATGTGAAGGCTACGGCCCTGAATGTTCTGGCGGACGATTTCCTCTGTCAGCGGCGGTCGTTGGTCACCGACATCACCGTGTGGGGTTCATGGAAGCAAGACATCATCCCCATGGAGCACGCCGTCAGTTTCACGCTCAGCATTCACAAGGATATTCCAGCTTACGAAAGTCCCACAGGTTACAGCATGCCCGGTGAGTTGTTGTGGATGCGTACCATCCAGCCGGGCGAGTTCGACTACAGCCTGTACATGGACGACATTCAGGAATACTGGTGGGATCCGCTTGAGCCCGACAAATGGATCTTCCCCGGAGACACGCAGTGTTGGCAATACGATTTCCACATTCCGGCGGATGAGGCGTTCTGTCAGGAGGGCAGCCTGGAAGAGCCGCTGGTCTACTGGCTCGATGTTCAGGCGATGCCGATGGGCTCGGCCGGTGCCCAGTTTGGCTGGAAGACAGTCACCTCGCCACCGATGAATTTCAATGATGCCGCCGTGGCGGGGCAGGGTACCGAGCCTTATCTTGGCCCGTGGACCAGGCTGGCCTATCCGATGCCCGATCATGTCTGGTATCTGGAGGATATCGGCTTGGCGTTCGCGATCAGTGGGGATGAGCCTTGTCCCGATGAGGAGTTTCGCGAATATGGCGACGCTCCGGAGGGGGCCTTGGCCTATCCGTCCAGCGGAGTCATCGGACGATTCCCGACGTGCAAGAACGTCGGCGCGGCCGGCTCGTTCATCGAGCACAACAATTTTGGGGCCTGGTTCGGACCGATTTTTGACTTTGAGCTGGACGGCAACGCGGGTTTCTGCCCTCTGTTCAATCCCAGCATGTACGATCAGGATGAGTGCTGGCAGGACGGCGACGCGGGGCTGTTATTCCCGCCGGCCTATACAATCCAGGGGCCGGTGGGCAGCGAGAAGGTTGTGTCTTGCAGTGGGGTGACTGGTGCGCTGGGCCGGGTCTGCCAGCCCGCCACGTGGGGCGGCAACATCGATGTCAATGTAGTCAACAACATGCCCAGTCAGACGACTGGCTACGTGAACGTGTTGATGGATTGGAGGCAGGACGGGGTGTGGGGCGGAGGGGCGTTATGCCCGACAGGTGCCACTCCCGAACACGTGCTTGTGGACTGGCCCATTCCGAACGGTTTCGCGGGTTCCCTGTCCGCCCTCGCACCACCGGGCTTCCTCATCGGGCCGAACGCGGGCTTTGTGTGGACCCGGATCACGATTACCGAAAGCCAGCTGGGGACGGGGTGGACGGGCAGTGGCGTGTTCGAGGACGGTGAGACCGAGGATTACCTGCTCGAGGTATTACCCGTCGAGGAGGAGCTGGATTATGGCGACGCACCGGATCCGACATATCCCACCTTGCTGGCCAGCAACGGTGCGCGGCATCTCATCGTACCAGGGGTCATGCTCGGCAATGTGATCGACGCGGAGCCGGACGGCCAGCCCACGGCTAACGCTGATGGGGATGATCTCGCCAATTTGCCGGATGAGGATGGTGTGGTTTTTGTCACGCCGCTGGTCACAGGCCAGCCGGCCACAGTGCAGGTGACCGCGTCGGTGGCGGGCAACCTGTGGGCGTGGATCGACTTCGACGGCAACGGGAGTTGGGCTGAAGCCGCCGATCAGATCGCCAACGGGGTTGCTTTGAGTCCTGGAATAAACGCCGTGACATTCGTGGTTCCGTTGGGTGCTCAGCCGAATGCGACCTACGCGAGGTTCCGGTTCTCGACGGGGACGGGCACGATTCTGACGTATACGGGTTTGGCGTGGGACGGCGAGGTTGAGGATTATCTTGTTTGGATCGAGGAGGCTTCGCCCGAGTACGATCTTGGTGATGCCCCGGACAGCACGAATACCTGGGGCGTTTTGATGAATACTTACTCTACGGGTATTCAGGCCAACTTCCCGACGGTGTACCAGGCGGGTTCGCCGCCGTTCGGGCCGTTGCATCGGCAGCCATTCGGGATGGCATGGCTGGGGCAGCGAGTGACGTTGGAGAACGAGGCGGACATCGGGCCGGACCAGGATCCGACCAACAACATCATTCCGCTGCAGAATCTGGCGGACCTGGATGTTGCGGACGATGGGGTTCAGATGCCGGTATGCCTGCCGCACTGCAGGCCGACGACGTTCACCTATACGGTGACGGTGGCCAGCCTTGGCCCGCAGATGCTCCTGAATGCGTGGTTCGACTGGAACCGCGATGGTGACTGGGACGACACGATGATCTGTCAGGACGGGACCTCGGTTCCGGAGTGGGCGGTGCAGAATGCTCCGGTTCCGGCACCTGGTCTGGGCACGTTCACGTTTGTCACGCCATCGTTTGTGGCTTATGACCCGATCGGGACGGTGGATTCCCCGCCGTTGTGGATGCGGGCGACATTGGCGGAGCAGCCGTGGCAGCCGGGGATGACGCCGGGTTGGGGCGGCTCTGGGCCGGCCGGCGGCTATGAGTTTGGCGAGACGGAGGATTACCTGCTTGAACCGCCTGTCATTCCAGCGCCGCCGGTGGTGATCGCCGCGGCGTCGCGGAAGACGCACGGTTTGGCCGGTACGTTCGACACCGATCCGTGCATCGGGGACACCGAGCCTCGGACGGGTGGGCCCACCAGGGTTGTCGTCACCTTCGACCAGCCGATTGCTCAGGTGACAGGCACACTCGCGGATGTGGCGGTGAGCAGCGGCGTGGTGAACACGTTGACCGTTCTGGGCCCGACGCTGACCATTGACATGAGCGGTGCGACCAACGCCCAGCCGCTGATCATCACCTTCCCGGGTATCCAGAGCACTTTGCCGTGCGGCCAGATCTCGCAGGGTGGCGTGTGCATCCGGGTATTGGCGGGTGACGCGAACAACGACGGCAAGGTCAACATCTTCGACCTGGTCCTTGTTCGCAACAACCTCAACCAGCCGGTGGTGGCGGCCAACTTCAGGTCGGACGTCAACGCGGATGGTTCGATCAACATTTTTGATCTGGTGTTCGTTCGCAACAACCTGAACATGGTCGTTGGGCTGTGCCCGGGGGCGGGATGCTGGTGAGTGGTGGAAGCTGAGTGGGAGTGTTGGCGATTGCCGGGCTCGGCGCCGCAAGGTAGCCGAGCCCGGCGTGTTTTTCCTCGTTGGTGACCGCATGGGTTGGTGGTGCGACCCGTGGCCGGGTGGGGACAGGCCATGGGCCCGCATATAGGCCGATGCCACCCCCTGGTCCTCCATCAACAAGTTGATTCGGTCCTCATGGCTGGCGTGGTTGGGTGTTGCCCGTGTGTGAGGCCGAAGCTTATACTCGGGCGGCGCAGGCGAAGGTCCGCGCCGATGCGCGTTTGAAATCATGCGGACTGGACGCGGCTGGTTATGCGACTCCTCCTGCTTTCTCACACCGTGAACCCCTGGACGCCGCACTACGCGCGTTTCTTCCAGTCTCGCGGCGACCAGGTGCTGGTGGTGAGCTTCAGCTCGCAGCCGATCGACGGCGTGGCTATGGAGTTCATCGGCATCGACCCGTGGGACAAGTACGCCAACAAGCATGTTTACCTGACCCGTGTTCTGCGTTTGCGGCGGATCATCAAGCGTTTTCGGCCGGACGTGGTTTATGCACCGTTTGTGGTGTCCAACGGCTTGTCGGCGGTGCTGGCCTGGAACGGGCCGACGGTGACCTCTGGGCGGGGCGGCGATGTGTTGGAGCAGATCGGGCGGGTGGGTTGGCGACGCCGGCTGCGCGAGTACCTGGTGAGGTTCGTGTGCCGCCGTTGCGTGGTGGTGCACAGCGTGTCCGCGGAGATCACTGCGCACCTGCGTCGCCTCGGTGTGCCGGAGTCCAAGCTGGTCGAGATCCCGGTCGGGGTTGATACCTCGCTGTTTGTGCCCGCTCCGGATATGCCCCGTCCGCAAGCCTTGCGACTGATCTGTCCGCGTAAGCATGAGCCGGTGTACGACAATATGACGGTGGTCGAGGCGCTGGGTCGTCTCAAGGCTTCGGGTCGGACGTTCGAATGCGTGATAGCCAGCGAGGGCTCACTGCTCGCGGTCCACAAGGCCCGAGTTCACGAGCTCGGGCTGGACGACCGCGTCAGCTTTCCCGGCGAGGTACCGCACGCGCAGGTGCCGGCCATGCTCCGGGATGCGGACATCTACATTTCCGCGACGCTCAGTGACGGGACGAGTTCCGCTCTTCTCGAGGCGATGGCGGTGGGCCTGATGCCGGTGGTTTCGCGTATCCCGGCCAATGAGCCGTGGATCGAGCATGGCCGTACGGGTTTGCTGTTCGAGCCCGGCCGGCCGGACAGCTTGGCGGAGATGCTCGAACGGGCCATGGACGACGCCGATCTGCGCCGGCGGGCGTTTGAGGCCAACGTCCCCCGCGTGCGCGAAGGTGGTGATCAGCACAGGAACATGCAGCAACTCGCTGAGGTGCTCGAACGCGTCGTTGCCGAACACCCGCGCTGAGCATGGGGGGGGCAAGTGAGCCAGCGAGTGGGCAAGTCAGCAGTTTGCCAGTGAGCAACAGAACAAGGGAGCAAAGAAACAGGCGCGAGCCGGGGGTGACAACCCCCGGTTGATCCGCCAAGTGAGCAGCACATCGAGTCAGCGAGTTGAACTTGGCTGCCGGCTTGGTGAATCGCGCATCGAGTGTTCTCCATCGCAAGGGCCGGCGGTCATTTTCCTTCGCGCGTCCAGTAGTCGACAACCATGACCTTATCGATGTGCGGACCGAGCACGGCCACGAACTCGCCATGGGCGGGGTGAGGGAGATACTCTGCCCGGCCGGCCTCACTGCGGAACGTCACCACGAAGCAATGGGTGAAGCCCTGGGCTTTGTTCTCGATGCTCACATCCGTGCCCCACTCGAAGTCATGGATTGCGTTGATCTTGCTTGGCAGAGCACAGAACGCGGTTTCGACCGAGCGCACCTGCTCGGCGGTAGCTTCCGGCTTGAAGGCGAAAAGAACCACGTGCCGCAACACCCAGCCCGGGCCCCCGCAAGCCTGGGGCGACCGCTCCGCAGCCTTGCCCGACCGGACCGATTCGCCGCAACCCGCAGCCACAGCCGTCAGAATCATCGCCATTCCAAGATACATGACCTTGTTCATCAACTTCGCTCCTGCAAAAGAGGGTCCGTTCATATCACCGCCATCTGGGTAAGGCATTGTGTTCATCGTCGGCCGCCACGGGGGGCGGCCGCTACGCGGCGCCGCCGTCATGGGGGGCGGACGCTACGTGGGTCAATACCGAAAGCGAGCGGCGATGGGCATGCGCCGACCCACGCCGAATGCTCGGCTCGTGACTTTCAAGCCCAGTGCCGCCTGCTTGCGTTTATACTCGCTCAGGTCGACCAGCCGGATGACTCGTTGCACCGTCTGGGCGTCGAAGCCCGCGGCAATGATCTCCTCCGTGCTTCTCTCCTGGCGGATGTACTGTTCGATGATCGCGTCCAGCAAGTCATAGGGCGGCAGCGAGTCCTGGTCCGTCTGGTTGGGTCTCAGTTCCGCCGAGGGGGGCTTGGTGATGCTGCTTTCGGGGATCAGTTCGCGCTCCGCCTGTCGGTTGATGTGGTGGGCCAACTTGTAGACCATCATCTTGGGCACGTCGCTGATCACCGCTAGCCCGCCGCACATGTCGCCGTAGAGGGTGCAATAGCCGACCGCGATTTCACTCTTGTTGCCAGTTGTCAGCAGTAGCCAGCCGAACTTGTTGGACAAAGCCATCAGCAGCACGCCGCGGACGCGGGCCTGGATGTTTTCTTCGGTGATGTCCGGTTCCAGGCCGGCAAAGTGCGGTTGGAGGTATCCCTCGAAGGATTCGTGGATGCCGGCGATGGGGATCATGCGGAAGTCGAGGCCGAGATTTCGGGCGAGGATCTCGGCATCACTGCGGCTGTGGTCGCTGCTGAACCGTGAGGGCATGGCCACGCCGGTGACCGCATCGGGTCCGAGGGCCGCGACCGCCAGGGCCGCCGTCACCGCGGAGTCGATCCCGCCCGAGAGGCCGAGTAGCACGCGTTTGAATCCGCATTTGTGCACGTAGTCTCGCAGGCCGAGCACCAGCGCGTCATGCGCCGAAGCGACGTCTTGAGGGTAGGGCTCGATTCTGCCGGGCGTGTCCGCGTCGAGATCGACGATCAGCAGGTCCTCGTCGAATGCCCGGGCTTGGGCGATCACCCGGCCCTGGGCATCGAACGCCGTCGAGGCACCGTCGAAGATCAGCTCATCGTTGCCGCCCACTTGGTTGACGAAGGCGATGGGCAGGTGGTGCTGCCGTGCCTGGTTGGCGAAGAGCCGCAAACGGAAGGGCTGCTTGTCCTGCTCGAACGGCGATGCACTGAGGTTGACCAGCAGGCGTGCACCGGCGGCGGCGAGTTGCCCGACGGGGTCGCGGGTGTAGATCCGCCGGCCGATGGTCTGCTCATCGTTCCAGAGATCCTCGCAGATGCTCACGCCGATCGGCACGCCTTCGTGGTCGATCAGAGCTACCTCCGGGGCGGGCTCGAAGTAACGCTGCTCGTCGAACACGTCGTAGCTCGGCAGCAGCGACTTGTGCCGTACCTGTTGGAGCTTGCCGTTGGCGCAGTATGCCGCCGCGTTTCGCAGACTGCGGCCCACCGGGTCGGCGTTCGACTCGACGAAGCCGACCAACGCGGCGATGCCCACGCAGGACTCGGCAATCCGGTGCACCGCCTCGACGTTGGCGGCCACGAATCGGGGCTTGAGCAGCAGGTCGCGCGGCGGATAGCCCACGACTGAAAGCTCGGGGAAAATCACCAGTGACGCCCCCGCTGCCCGCGCCTGCTCGATGCAAGCGACGATTCTCTCGCGGTTGCCGACGATGTCGCCGACCACCGGGTTGATCTGGGCCAGGGCGAGTTTCATGCCGGCACCCTCCCGGCACGGATGATGCGTGTTCCACTGTTTGTGGTGCGTGCTCCACTGTGTGCGTGGAGTGTGGATCGCGTGCAAGCCGAAGATCGGGTGCTACGAGCCGGGGACTGGGCGTCCGGTGTCATGGATCGGGTGCCATGAGCCGGGGACGCAAGTCCCCGGGTTAAGAGCGCGGGGCGCGAATCGAGGGCCGGGGATCGTGAATCAGGTTCCAGCGCACAGCGTGTGGAAGCCCCCGTGTGGCACTGCCCTATGAGTAGTGTTCTGTGTGCCTGGACTCGAATACTCGTGAGCGTGTGGCACTGCTCTGTGAGCAGTGCGGGACGCGTGAAATCGCCGCTCGTCGATAACTGCCGCATACTCGTGTTCATGCCGCCGGTATTGTAATCATCGGCTGGAAAGCCGCCAATGTGTGTGCCACCGGAGTCTGCGCGAGCTTGCTCGGCGTCAGCAGGCCCGGCGATGAATTGCATTGTCCCAGCCGGTTGGCCGGGCCGCTTGCCGGGCATATACTCCTGGGTGATTTGGCCATTCAGAGGGCGGCTTGATGAAGATCCACGAATACCAGGCGCGGCAGTTACTGGCGGAGGCCGGGGTTCCCGTGCCCCCGGCCGAGGTGGCATCGACGGCGGAGGAGGCCCTCGCGGCCTACGGACGCCTCGGCGGGCGGGTCGTGGTGAAAGCTCAGGTCTCTGCCGGCGGGCGGGGCAAGGCGGGGTTCGTGCGCCTCTGCGACGACGCCGACCAGGTCCGCGAGGCCGCCGAGTTCATGCTCACCCACCGGATGGTCAGCCGCCAGACCGGGCCGGCCGGCGTCGCCGTGCGGAAGTTGCTGCTCGCCGCGGCCATGGACATTGCCGGCGAATACTACGTCGGCATGACCGTTGACCGGGCCCGGCGCTGCCCCGTGGTCATGGTTAGCCGGGAGGGCGGCGTGGAGATCGAGGAGGTCGCCGCCCGTAACCCCGAGGCCATCGTCAAGGAGTGGCTGCACCCGCACCTGGGCCTGCTGCCGTTCCAGATCCGGCGACTGACCCAGGCCCTGGGCCTGACCGCCAAGGAGCAGGTGCAGGCGGCCACCCGCACGCTGGCCGGCTTGGCCGACCTCTTCCTCAGTTACGACGCCACGCTGGCCGAGATCAACCCCCTGGTTATCACCAGCGAAGGCCGGTTGCTCGCCCTCGACGCCAAGGTCACCTTCGACGACAACGGCCTTTTCCGCCATCCGACGATCATGGCTATGGCCGATACCAGTGAAGAGAACCCAGACGAGATCCGGGCCCGGGCGGCGGGGCTGTCCTACATCGCCCTGGACGGCAATATCGGCTGCGTGGTCAACGGGGCCGGGCTGGCTATGGCCACCATGGACCTCATCAAACTGCACGGGGGCGAGCCGGCCAATTTCCTCGACGTCGGCGGCAGCGTCACCACGGAAGGAGCCATCGAGGCCTTCCGCATCATCCTCGCCGACCCCAAGGTCAAAGGCGTGCTGGTCAACATCTTCGGCGGAATCGCCAAGTGCGACCTCATCGCCGAGGCCCTCATCGCCGCCGCCCGCGAGGTCGGCTTCCACGTGCCCGTCGTCGTCCGCCTCGAAGGCACCAACGTCGAGCGAGCCCGGCAGCTCCTCAACGACGCCCAGGTCAGCGGCCTGCTCACCGCCGAAGACCTCACCGACGCCGCCCAAAAGGTCTGCGCCGCGGTGTAACCATTCGCCCGCCGCCGGGCTCAGCCTTCCGGTTTCCCCTGGGCTGGTAGACTTGGCCGCGGTGAGCGGCGAACCACCCGTGCAGGATCTTCATTCTGCTTCTTTCGAAGCAACTCGGCCATGCGGTGAATGTCGCCGCCGCATTCCTCCGCCAGGGCTGCCCCGTGCCGCCGAACTTCTTCAATCACCGGATCTCGTCGCATGTTCACTCCCACTCCAGCGTCAATTCCTTCCTCCGGCGTGAAGTACCGGATCCTCACCTTGCGGCAACCAGTAGCTCGGCACCGAAGAATCAAGATAGACGGTCGGCTTCATGGTGCACCCAAACTCGACACCTCTACCGGATTATAACCCAACCACGCCGTGCACCCCAATCACCGGCCGGCCGTGCCCTGTAGTCCATACATCTTCGGCCCCAGTCGCGGGCTATATTGAACAGAAGGCAGCGAAGGAAACAAGGAAGCTCGTGCTCGCTCTGCAAGCAGGGTCTATCTGCGTCCATCTGGGTGATCTGTGGGCCCTGTTTTGAGCCCACAGATCACACAGATGGACGCAGATGAGACGGACGGCTGACAGGTGATCGGACCCGCATCGCGAAGAAGCGCTGGGTGGCATCTTGACAATACCCCCACAGTGGACTATACGACGAGATACGGTTGATCGTCACGGCTGGGCCCCTTCCCCCTGGCTAGCTTGCCCGGCCGCTCTGGGATGCCCTATGCTACCGGTCGTCAGCAAGATAGTGGGCCATGTCAAGGGTATTGTCGGAGGATTCTTTCTTCTGGTCATCGGGCTGGTCGTGCTGCTGGGCTTGACGCTCGGCTTTGCGGCGTGCGGAGCTTGGATGGGCTATGAAGGCGGCCGGCTGTTGGCGGACTACGTCCGTGCCCGGCATTGGGTGGAGGTCGCTGCTCATATCGAGGCCGTCGATTTGGCCTGTAGTTGCGACGGAGACGGCTGCGCCGCCCGCGCTATCTGCACATATCGCTATGCTTTCGATGGTCGTGAATACCAGGGAAAACGCGTCGGGTTGTCCCGTGGAGCTGACAATATCGACTCCTGGCAGAAGGCCACATACACCCGGCTCAAACAGGCTTTCGAGGAGGGTCGCCCGGTCACGTGCTTCGTCGATCCTGCGCAGCCAACTCGCGCGGTCCTCGATCGCCAACTGCGTTATCCACTCCTTGTCTTTCAGACTGCCTTTGCGCTGGTGTTCGGCCTGGTGGGGCTCAGCTTCACCATTGTGTGTCTGTTGGGCGTCATCCTCGATGAACCTCGTGAACGCCGGCTCAAGAAGGCCTACCCGAACCAGCCCTGGAAACACAAGCCCGACTGGGCTGCCGGTATTCTCCCCAGCAGGCTGCGCCGCCGCGCAGCCTGGCTCTGGTTTGTTACCATCTATTGGTTCCTCGTGTCCCTGCCAACCACGGTCTTTCTGCCGACCGGCCTGAGGCAGCCGGACAAACTCTGGGCCGTCGGTGGCGCGGTGTATCTGCTGATCGGGACGATCTTGCTCATGGTCGCGATCCGTTGGCGCTCCCTGGCCCGGCGATTTGACGCGAGCCGACTCGAGCTGGAGACCAACCCCGCTGAGGTCGGCGGAGACTTTCGCGCCCGCTTGGTGCTCGCGGGTGATGTGGCCTCGCTGGAACGCGTCTCCATCACGCTGCGTTCGAGGCATCACCTGTCCCAAGGGGAAGAGTCGGACGTGAAGCGAACCTTGTGGGAACAGACGACGGAGTTTGAGGTGCCGAGATCGAGGTGTGATCCCGGCGAGGTCGCCCTGCCGGTTCACTTTCAAATTCCCGCCACCTGCAGGCCGACGGATGAATCCAGTTATCGAGATAGAGTAACTTGGCATCTTACGGTGAAGGCCTGCTCGTCACGCACGAAGCTCAAGCTCAAGTTCGAGGTGCCGGTCATCGAGGCAGCCGGCGAGCCAACCAGTGAAGGCGCGGTTGGTCCCAGCGACAAGGTCTATCTGCGTCCATCTGGGTGATCTGTGGGCCCTGTCTTGAGCCCACAGCCTGTCATGCCCGGCGTACCGGGCGCCTTCGGAACATGAGAACCGAGCCATGGTTGCCATTCTGGCAGAAGAATGCTCCTCTTCAGAACAGATCAGCCGGATAGACGCAGCGCGGGCTTTGCCTGCGGCTCAGGGGGAATCTCATGCAGAGGCAGAGCTTGTGCCTCGAACCGCAACGCGGTTCCAGAGCACAGCCCGGGGTCGCGCAGCGCACCCCGGGAAGCATGCCCGCAGGTGTGCTCCAACCCTGAAAGGGTTGCATGGCCTCCCGTCGGAGTGCCGGGGTGTCGGATCCGGCGTGGTGGCAAGGTCTCCGTGTTGGGGGATTGAGCCGCGGCCGGATATGAAACCCTTTCAGGGTTTGCTCGATCAAGATGGGTTTGGTCACCCAGGGTGCGCTGCGCGACCCTGGGCTCTGTTATTCAACGCCGTTGGCGTTGGGTCGCAGGCGGCCGAGAGCTGTCTGGGGTTGCGGGCAGAGCCCGCGCCTCTGCATGAGCCGTTCTCGTCTCAGGACAACAGGGAACTTGCGGTTGGCGCTGCAGATGGATGGGGTTTGCAGTGACGCGGGACAGGCGCGCTGCTGGGGTCGGCGGGGTTGAGCTTGTGGCGTGGTCGCGGGTCGTGTGTTATGGTGTTCCAGTGTGAGGAGATTCGTGTTTGGTGCAGGGGTACGGTGCCGTGCCATGGGTTGGCTACGCATCCGAGGGCAAGCTGCGTTGTCCGGCTTGCGGCTATCCGGTGTTCAATCTGCCGGCGGTGCACGACTGCCCGGAGTGTGGGTTCGCCTGCGACCCGCTGGCGAAGGTGTACGTGTTGCCGCATGCGCACCGGCGCCTGCTGTGGTTGCTCGGTATTTGGCCGATGCTGCTGATCGTGTTGCCGTGGGCAAGGCTGCGAGGTCTCGGCATGGATTGGGCCGCGGTGGGCGTGGGTATTGCTGTGCTGATGACCGTGACCATGCTGGTGCGGGCAGTCTGGTGTGCCCGTCGGCGCAAGAAGTTGTACGTCAACCATCGGGGTATCTGGCTCGGCCACGGCGAGTGGGATGCCCCGCATGTCTCGTGGGCCGACTTCGGCAAGGCTTGCTGGGGACCAGTTACCGGTGAACTCTGCGTGCTGGACAGACAGGATCGGCTCCTTCTTTCATGTGGCCAAGGCGGTATCGGCGGCAGGGGCGGCACCAGACGAATCGCCGAGGATCTCAACCGCCTCGCCGAACGCTATGGGCAGGAGAACCGTGGTGAGTGAATCGCATGGCTGAGAACGCCGACATCACTCCGTTGGAGACCGATCGCCGCCGATGCCTCGCCTGCGGCTATCGCCTTGCGGGGTTGCCCACGGTCCACATCTGCCCGGAATGCGGGATGCCCTACGACCTGCTCGCCCGGGCGTTCCCATGTTCTGAAGGGTCAGTGCCCTATGGCTGGATCAAAGCGGGCGCGTTCGCGTTTGTGGTCTTTGCGTTGCCCGTACTCAAGTGGGTGGGCATGTTGGTTCCGGGTTACGTAGTCCTGGTGGTGGGTTGTGTGGTTTCGGTGTTGTGTGGATTGCTCGAAGCGTGGCAACGCAATACCGGTCAGTATCGGCTGTTTGTGAACCATCGGGGAATCCAGTTCGGTTGCCCCGTGGTCCGGTTGAAGGAGATTTCCTGGCGGGAGTTCGGCGAGGCTCGCTTTAGTTGGATCACCGGTAGCTTGACTATTCGTAGCCCCCAGGGAAAGCGCGCTGTAAAGGCCTCATATATTTCCTTCGGTGGCTCCATCGCCGCCGGCGAGGTGGCCCGGCACCTCAATAACGTCGCCCCACACTATCGGAACATGGACCCGGCACACGTCAATTCCCTGGCCGAGGCCGATGAGCCATTCGCTCAGCGATCCGACGAGGCGTCTTGAAACAACCTCAGCGGAGTACCGAGCACACCGCTATCTTGCCCGGCGTGCTTTATCAGGGTTGGTGTGGATACGGAGGCTCTACAAAGAGCGTTCTAGGGTGGTGCCTAAGATGATATGCTTTATGCCTAGCATATTAGGTATATCGGTACTCCAGGGGTCTGGCAATGTTTAGCGAGTCGAACCGAGGCGGTGACCCAATCGGCGGGGTCGGTGTGTCCCCTTTCGCTCCGAAGGAGCGAAAGGGGTGTAGCCACGGGTGGAGCGGCGCGCCGGCGCAGCCGGCCGACGCGAAACCCGTGGAAACGAGATCCGCCTTCTTCTCCGCCCGCCTCGACAGGGGCGGAGGGGGCCGCATTGCACGGCGTTCCGTTCAAGTCAATTCGCCGCGAATGAGTCGGTATGATAGTTCCATCCTCCGCCCTTGCCGGGGCGGCCCTCCTCGAATCGTTCCGTCTCCACGGGTTCCGGTCACCAGTGGCGACCTCCAACCGGGGCTACATCCCCAGGCCCCTATCGGGGCCGAGAGAGCGCCAATCTCACCCGCCCAAGTTGTTACGAATCGGGTCGAACCACCGCATGACCGCGGCGGCTCAGATCGTGAAACCGCGGTGGCTCGGTTCGCGGGACGCCGGCGGCTCATGGATGGCGGCGGGCGGATCGGCTAGAATGCGGCCGCGCGATGGAGGAACGACGGCATGCGAATCGGGTTCATCAGTGCTTGCGATGCCGGGCGGATTGGCTTCATGAAGCAGCATGGGTTCGGCTGCGTCGAGCTGTTCGCCCGGCCGGGCGATGCGTTTCTGCCCGACCAGGACGGCTGGCAGGACAAGGCGGCCGAGGTCCAGGGTGCCTTTGCCGAGGCGGGTATCCGCATCAGTTGCCTGGCGGGCTTTTACGTCAACCACATGGATGCCGACCCCGCGGTCGCCGCCGGGCACCATGAGCATGTGCGGCGATGCCTTCGCCTGGCGGCCCACCTGCGCGTCCCCGTGGTGGCCGGTTTTGCGGGTCGCGTGATGGGCCAGGATCTGGAGGCCTCGCTGCCGCCGTTTCAGAGGATCTGGAGCGAGCACGCCAAAGCCGCCGAGGACGCGGGCGTGAAGATCGCGTTCGAGCACTGCCCGATGGGTGCGTTCCACTCGCCGTTTGGCGGGAACAACTGCATGTGCACGCCGGCCATGTGGGAGAGATGCTTCAACGCCGTGCCCTCGCCGGCCCTGGGGTTGGAGTGGGACGCTTCGCATCTGGTGTGTCAGATGATTGAGCCGGTGGCCAACCTGCGGCAGTGGGGGGGCAAGGTCTTTCACGTGCATGCCAAGGACGCGAAGGTGTACCGCGAGGTGATGGACCGCTGCGGCATTTACCATCCGGGGGCGATCGAGCACTGCTTCCCCGGCTTGGGCGATTGCGACTGGGGCCAGATCATCAAGGAACTGGTGCGGGCGGGCTACCGCGGCGACCTGAACATCGAAGGCTGGCACGACGCCGTCTTCCGCAACCACCAGGACGGCCCGCAACTGGAGGATCTCGGCCTGCTCATTGCGTACCGCCACCTGGCCCAGTTCGTCGACGGCGCGTAGCGGCCGCCCCCCGCGGCGGCCGGGGTGGTGAAAGCGCTTCCGACGCCGGCCGCCACGGGGGGCGGCCGCTACCGAAAGGCCGACTGGTGCCACGAGACTGAAATCGAAAGAACCCTCCAGGAGCCTCTTCGTTGCCCACTGCTCGAACGATTCGCGTCCTCGCCGCTCAGCCCGCTCTGCGCTGGCTGCACCCCATGCCCAACTTCCACCTGCTGCGACAGATGCTCGAACAGCATGTGGCCGCCGCTCCCGCGGATCTGCTGGTCCTGCCGGAGGTCTTCAACGGCGTGCCTTGCGACTACGACCCCTTGGCCGGCCCGCTCGCCCGACGTTTCCTGGCTACATTGGCTCGCGCCTGCCGTGTGGCCATCGTCGGCGGCAGCATCGATTACCAGGACGACGACGGAACACGGCGGAATACCTGCTTCGTGGTCGATGCCGACGGCAACGAGGTGGGGGCGTATCACAAGCGCGTGCTCTTCGGCCCGGAGCAGGGCGGTCGCCGAGCGGGCGAGACGGCCGGCATCTTCGAGCTGGCCGGCGTGCGCGTGGCCGTGCTGATCTGTGCCGATCTATGGGATCCGTCGCTCGCCCGCGAGCTGATCGACCGGGTCGACCTGCTCTGCGTGCCCGCCAAGACGACCGTCGCCAGCGAAAGCCACATCAGCTATGCCCGCGAGTTATGGTGGAATCTTGCCTTGACGCGAGCGATGGAGACCGGCCTGCCGGTCGTGGTCGGCGATTGGGCGACGGCCCGGCACGAGGCCCACGCGGCCATCGACGGTGTGCGCACCCACGCGGTGCACTACACCAGCGGCGGCTCGAGCATCGTCGATCCGGGGCGGCGTCCGGACTTCGATCAGCTTCAGATGCGATTACCTCCCAAGGACGCCGGTCTGCTTGCCGCGACGCTTGACCTGGACGCGGTTGCCCGCTTTCGCGAGCACCGCCGCGCGGTGGGGTTGCTGCCTGCGGCCCCGTAACGCGTCCATCTCAGGCATCAACGCTTCGCCGCACGCCCAAAAAGCGGGCGTCCGACGATGCCGATGATCGCCGGACGCCCGGTTGTGGTCAGTTGAGGCATCGGCTGGTCGAGCCGGCATGCCTCTCTATGGATAACCGGACAGGGTCGCCGTCCGGGTTGTCTCTCAAACCTCACGCTTTCCCTGTCGCCCGCCCTGGGGACTGTGGAAGCGTGCGGTCCTTCCGCTCAGGTCGCGGCACGCGTCGGTGTCAATACGGCGGCATGCCGTGCCCACCGCCGGGAGCGGCCTTCTTCTCTTCCTTGATCTCGCTGACCGCCGCGTCGGTAGTGAGCAGCAGCGAAGCCACGGAGGCGGCGTTCTGCAGAGCGACGCGCTCAACCTTGCGCGGCACCAGCACGCCCATCTTGATCATGTCGCCATAGTCGCCGGTCAGCGCGTTGTAGCCGAAGAACTTCTCCGTGCTCTCGGTCACCTTCTGGCAAACGATGGAGCCGTCGAGGCCCGCGTTCTCCGCGATCTGCTTGATGGGAGCGCTCAAGGCCCGACGGACGATGTCGACACCGGTTCGCTGATCGCCTTTGAGCTTCTTGGCCAGACTGTCCAGGGCGGCCAAGGCCCGCAACGGCGCGACGCCGCCGCCCGGAAGGATGCCTTCCTCGACCGCCGCTCGGCAGGCGTGCATGGCATCCTCAACCAAGGCCTTGCGCTCCTTCATCTCAACCTCGGTGGCCGCCCCGACGTTGATCTGGGCGACGCCGCCCGCCAGCTTCGCCAGCCGCTCTTCGAGCTTCTCGCGGTCGTAGTCGCTGGTCGTGGTGTCGATCTCGTTTTTGATCTGCTGGATGCGGCCCTTGATCGCGTTGGTCGAGCCCGCACCCTCGATGATCGTGGTGTTGTCCTTGTCGATGGTGATCTTCTTGGCTTGGCCCAGATCCTTGAGGTCCACCGACTCGAGGTTGATGCCCAGATCCTCGAAGATCGCCCGCCCGCCGGTCAGGATGGCGATGTCGTCGAGCATCGCTTTACGCCGATCGCCGAAGCCGGGTGCCTTGACCGCCGCGCACTGCAGCGTCCCGCGCAGCTTGTTGACTACCAGCGTCGCCAAGGCCTCGCCCTCGACCTCCTCAGCGATGATCAGCAGAGGCCGCCCGGACTTCGCGACCTTCTCCAGCAACGGGATCATGTCCTTGATCGTCGAGATCTTCTTCTCGTGGATCAGGATGTAAGGCTTGTCCAGCACCACTTCCATCGCCTCGAAGTGGTTGACGAAGTGCGGCGAGAGGTAGCCCTTGTCGAACTGCATGCCCTCGACCAGTTCGACGGTGGTTTCCAGGCCCTTGCCCTCTTCGACGGTGATGACGCCGTCCTTGCCCACCTTGTCCATCGCCTCGGCGATCTTCTTGCCGATGTCGCCGTCCTGGTTGGCGGCACAGGTGCCGACCTGGGCGATCTGGGCGCTGTCCTTGACCGGTGTGGCTATCTTGCCGAGTTCCTCGACCACGCACTCGACGGCGGCTTGAATGCCCCGCTTGAGCTCCATGGCGTTGGCCCCGGCGGCGACGTTCTTGAGCCCTTCGTCGTAGATCGCCTCGGCGTAGACGGTGGCTGTCGTCGTCCCGTCGCCCGCACTGGTCGAGGTCTTGCTCGCGACCTCCTTGACCATCTGGGCGCCCATGTTCTCGTAGGCGTCTTCGAGCTCGATTTCCTTGGCTACGGTCACGCCGTCCTTGGTCACCGTCGGGGAACCAAAGGACTTCTCCAGCACCACGTTGCGACCGCACGGCCCCAGCGTCACCTTGACCGCCTTGGCCAACTGCTTGACGCCCCGGCGGATCGCCTCGCGGGCTTCCATTTCATACGCAATCTTTTTCGCTGCCATGTTTACGTTATCCTCACAATACGACCCATGTTCGATCGGTTTTCACGGTTGATGCCGGATCACTCTACCGGGGTATCAAGTCAGCAGCGTGCAGAAGCTGAACCGCTGTAAGTCCGGAGAAGCGATCTCACGAATGTCACCCGTACCTGACGGGGACGGGGCGGCATGCTCTCGGGGTTACCCGATGATCGCCAGGATGTCGCCCTCGTCGAGAATCAGCAGTTCCTCGCCGTCCACCTTGATTTCCGTGCCGGCGTAGCTGGAGAACAGCACCTGGTCGTCCTTGGCGACCTGGAGTTTGCTCCGCTCGCCGGAGTCGAGCAACCGGCCGTCGCCGACCGCCTGCACGATACCACGCTTGGGCTTCTCCTTGGCCGTGTCCGGCAGGACGATCCCGCCCGCCGTCTTGGCTTCCGCTTCCACTCGCTTGACCAGAACCTTGTCCCCCAGAGGACGAATCTTCAGTTTCGCCATCGTTTTCTCCTTTTGCGTGCCACCTGGGCAATGCCTCGATGATTAACCCGTTGAGGACCACCGTGACAGCGACCGATGACGGCGCGGACCTTCCGGCGGAGTCAACTGTCGACTCCCCAAAGCAAGGCCGATGCCAGCTTGCCCGCGACGAGTCCGGGAAATCGCTCGGCAGTTGTAAGGTTATGATAGATATGGATTTCTGGTTGTCGCGGCGGGGCCTGCCGGACGCGAAAACGCCCGGCCATCCTGCCAGAATCGGACGAAGCTGCCGCCGTCCTGTCAGAATGGCACCTGGGGAGACGGGCAGTGGGAATCGCAGAGGCGAGGATCGCAGATCTGAGATTTGAGCTTGAAGATTGGGGATCGGCCGACGCCGGGGACGCAAGTCCCCGGGCTGGAGTTTGGCCGGGGACGCAAGTCCCCGGGTACTCGCACCCCGACTCAAGACCCAGGAAGCAAGACGCAGGGCCCGAGACCCAGGAGCCAAGCTACAGGAATCGGGAGACGTCGCGATCGCGGATTCTGGATTGGATCAGCGATTACGGATTGCTGTTTTGCCGTGGCTCGGTGGCGTCTCCGGTGGGTACCCGCCACAGCTCGACGGCATATCGTGGATCCGTCGGGGCTGGGCGGCCCGTCAGCCTTGCCCAGAGCGATCGCAGACGGTCAGTGGCAGGTTCACAACGAGCGATGCGCTGAAAGTGCAGCGATCCCTCGTTGGGCTGTCCGGATGACGGTGTTCCGTTGGGTTCGAGGTTCGCCGCGTTTGGTTCGGAGGTCGCTTCGTCGTTCTTGCTGGACAGTGTGTTGGCTGCGGATCCGAACAGCGTGAGCGGAGCGTGTTTCTCTTTGCCGGGGGCTTGTCGATCGAGGCGGCTGGTGATGATGAGCGAACCGCCATAGCGGGCGACCCACTCGGCGGCATCGGCTGGCACGGGTTCAATCACCTTGACCTCGGGACAATCGAGCCAGCAGGAGATGCCGACGAACCGGTTGCGCGTCAGGCCGGAGGCGTACAGGTCGGTGCTCTGTCGTATCTCCGCGGCGTGATTGGCCAGGAGTTGGCGACCGGCCGCGAAGGTGGCGGCGTGATACCAGCGGCCCGACAGACGATTCGGAGCGACGAGCGACAGCCCGGCTATGACTACGCCCACCCCCATCAGGGCGATGCGAGGGCGAGGACGATCCAGCGTCGCGGTCCAGAGCCGGATCACCGCGAACCCTGCCAGCAGGGCCATGCCCGGCAGCCAGGGCACGAGGTACCGTTGCTGGTGGCATACTGGGAAATAGTGGCTCAGTTCCGAGCTGCCAAAGCTCAGGTAGAGCAGGGCGGGGATCAGGCAGCATAACAGCAGGTTGGTCAGCGGGCGGCGCCAGATGCCTGCGGCGATCAGGCCGGCCAACAGCAGCGGCCCGATGAGTCCGAGCTCGGAGCGCGGATCCGCCAGCCAGCGTAGATACTCGGTCCAGTAAGCCAGCAGGGCGGTCGGGGTCAGCTCAACGACCCAGCCAGACTCCTTGAGCGCCGATCGGGCGGCTTGCAGGTGAAACAGGGGGTCACCTCGCCATTGCCACATGATCAGCATTTCCGCGCCGAGCCACGCGATGGCCCCCGCGAACAGCGTCAGCCCGCGCGTCCAGGCCCATCCGCAGCGTGTTTTGCACAGCGACACAAAGAGCATCATCCCGGGCACAAGGAGTAGGATGGTCTCCTTGGCGTTGCCGGCGAGGCCGATCAGCAGGCCGGCGAGCAGACATCTTCGCAGCGGTGCTGGCGCGTTCTGATGGATCAACGCTCCGGCGGCCATGAACATTCCGCCCCAGCCCAGAGCCGCCGCGACCGGATCGGGCACGGCCACCGAGGCGTTGATGACCACCACGGGGATCAGGGCATAGATGAGCATGGGCAGCCAGGCGTGCTCCGGGCGCAGCCATGACCTTGCGAAGGTCCGCAGCAGCCAGAGCGTCGCGAGTGTGAGCAGCACGTTGGGCACCGCCATGGCCCAGGGTTGCCTTGGCAGCAGGGCGACCGCCAACTGGATCAGTCGCCAGTGGGCGAATCGGCCGACGAAGTAGTCCAACTCGCCTGGGATCGGCTCGCCTTGGCGGACGAAGCTGACCAGGCGGAAGTAGTTGTTGTCGTCGGAGGCGACGACGCCGGTGAAGTAGACGAGGATCATCGTCGCGGCCAGGGCCAGCACCGCCAGCTCGCGCCAGGCGAACCGCGGTACGGACACGGTCAGAGCGGGCAGCTCGCGTGTGTTGGCGGTGATCGTACTCACGACGTAGTCCTCCCAGACTCCGACGGCGAAGGAGTTGTTTCGTAGCGGCCGTCTCCCCGCTGCGGCGGGCAGGCTGTGGCGGCCGGCGAATCCGCGGTGTCGCACGCAGAGCCGCGACCGTCAGGGAGCGGGGACCGCGTGTATGGGTTGCTGACGGTGGCGGCGCTGACGACGCCATGAGTTCGCAGCCGGCGGGCGGTCTGTTGGTACTCGGCGAGAATCACCTCGAAGCCCTGCGGCGCGGGTAGGGCCAAGGGGATGCGTGTCGGCCGATAGCGGGCGTCGTATTGGGCATTGAGCAGCCGGGCCTCGGTGTCGAGCGCCGGCAGGTTCAGGTGTCGGCGGGCGAAGACGAATCGCACCGGCCGGCCCTCGCGTCGCACGATACACACCGGCTCGAATTCGCCGTCCTCGGGCAGCAGCACGCGGTAGGTGGCGTCGGCGATGACCACGTCGACCCGATGGGCGATGCCGGACCAGAGCGGACCGACCACGGCCGGCGGCAGGTCGTAGCCTGCGAGCACCTTGCGGCCGAAGTAGTACTCAGCGACTGTTACCTCCATACCCTGGCGATCGTGCAGGGCGAGAATGACCGCGTCGCCGGGCACATGCTCGCGCACGTAGTAGCCGGTCGCTTTGGCGCCGCCGTCTGGGTGCACGTCGCCCCAACCGGTGCGTATCCCGGTAAGCGGTCGCAGGTCCAGGCTTGGGAGGACCACGTCGGCACTGCCGAGCGAGAGCTGCACCATGCCTGCGGTCGCGAAAATCGCCGCTCCCGCGCGGGCCCGCGGCCACATTCGCCAGGCGGTGGCCAGGGCGACTACACCGAGCAGGGCGGCTGCGTATACTACCTCGAAAAGGTAATAGCAGGCATAGCCGGTCGATCCCCAATCCGCCAGCAGGGTGAAGGGTACAAGAGCGGCCCAGGCCCAGATGGCCAGCAGGCCGACGCGTCGTCCCTGCCACCACCAGACGAGCCCCGCCGCGAGACCGGTCGCCCCGAGCACGCCGGCCACAGTGCCGAGCTGGCTTGCCCATACGGCCGGCAGTTGAGCGATCTGCCCGGTGTGCAGGCCGAAGGCGTCATTCTGGGCGCTTTTGCGCAGCAGGTGCCCGAGCTGCCCGGCTCCGGTCCACCGCCAGCTCAGCAGGATCACCGCCAGGGCCAGGATACAGGGCAGGACGAAACTCAGTATGGGTGCCGATATGCGCGAGCCATTCAGTGCCGCTTCGGTAAGGGAGCGGTTGTCTCGGTACGGAAGAACCGCTTCCTTACGGTCGCGGCTCTGATGGGGGTGGTCGGCTCGGAAGGCTTTGCCCAGGGCGAGCAGGATCGCGACCGGGAGGGCGAAGGCGTAGGCACTGCTGAGGCAGTGGGCGAACAGGGCGACGCCCGCGACCGCGCATTGCCACGGCCGGCGTTCGTCCAGCCACGCCAACACGGCCCATAGGGCGATGCTGCCGGCCAGCAGCCAGACGCTGTGTATGCCCCATGGGTAGTGCGAATCCGTGACCAGCGGCGGAAGTACCGCGCACACCGCTGCCGCGAACAACCCCTCAATACGCGGCCGTCCCAGCCGACGCATCAAGGCAAAGGTGACCGGCACTTGGGCCAGCCCGATGATCGCCATCGGCAGGCGGGCGACGGCTTCGCCTATCGGCCAGCTCAGCAGCCGGCAGAACCCCGCGACGGCGAGGTGAATCACCGGCAGCACCGGGCCGTAGTCGTGGGCCGGGATCCAGCGGAACCCGAACGAATGCCGCACCAGGTAGGCCATCGCCGCCTGGTCGGAGCTTTCGAAGGTCGCGGAGATGTTCCAGAAACGCAGCCACACGGCGACCAGGGTGATGGCGATCACCGCGAGGAGTACGACGCAGGTTCGCGACGAGAGGGATTCCTCGTTCTCCTCGCGAAACGGCAAGCCGGTAGTAGAGTTTGACTTACTCACTTACGGTTCCATCCATTCCAGGTCGCGACGCGTGTGTGGGTTTCCGGGGCCAGCACACGCACCGGCCGCCGCGGGGGGCGGTCGCTACCATACACCGGCCGCCGCGGGGGGGCGGCCGCTACGATGGCTCGCCCCGTTTGTGCCTCTTCTTGCTCTCACAGCCAGCGCAGTTTACGCAGGGCGATGCCGCACATGCGCAGCATGATCCAGGCGTTGCGCAGGCGGCGGGTCATCTTGGTCGCCCCGGCAGTGCGTTCGCGGTAGTGCACCGGCAGCTCGACGATCTTGAGGTTGTTCTTGGCGGCCCCGAAGATCCAGTCGTAGTCGCCCCACACGTCGCAACTGTTGAAGTAGGACCGCGTGGCGAGGATCTTCTCGTAGTCGTGCCGCCAGACGACTTTGGTGCCGCAGAGCGTGTCGCGGATGCGCTGTTCGAGCAGCAGGCTGAACACACTGGCAAAGAACTTGTTGCCCAGGATATTCAGCGGCCGCATGGCCTGGTCCGCCAGCGGGTACACCAGCCGTGAGCCGTTGATGAACTCGCCTTGCCCGCTGGTCAGGGCATCGAAGAAGGCCGGCAGTTCTTCCGGCATGACGGTCATGTCGGCATCGAGGATCATGAACACGTTGCCGGTCGCGGCGGCAAAGCCAGCGCGGCACGCCGCCCCTTTGCCCTGCCCGGGTCCCTCGATGAGGCGGATATTGCGGTTCGGCTGTTCGGCTATCGCCTGCCGTACGCGCTCGGCGGTTGCGTCGGTGCTCTTGTCGTCGACGAAGATGATCTCCGTGCCTGCGCCCATCTCCGGGATTCGCTCGACGAGCCCGGCGATGTTGTCTTCTTCATTCTTGCAGGGCACGACGACCGAACAGCCGTAGCGTCTCGATGAGCCGCATGGCACGATCGGCCGGGCGACCACATAGGAGAGGAAACCCAGGCTCCGGAACCCATACAGCCGACCGAGCAGCGAGTTGACCAGCCAGTTCAGGCCCGGCACACGGATTGGCAGCGGCATGGTCGAGCCGTGGCGGACGGCCTCGTACCCGCTCAGGTGGAGCAGGCCCTCGAGGTCGCGCGGCGACAGCCAGTTCGGCGTCGGGTTGTCGAGCTTGAGCCCCAGCCGTGCGGCCAGTCGGCAGATCGGCTCCCACAGGTAGTTGTACTGCACGATGATTACCCGCGTTTGCGAGGAGCAGTAGCGGTGGATCTGGCGCAGAACGGCCCGGATGTCGACCATCTCCCCGATCGTATTGACCAAGGTGACGTAGTCGTATGGCCCCGGCGGGATGCTGGTCTCGTCCAGCTTCTCGCCGAAGCCGGTCGCGAAGGTCAGGTGCGGATGCCGCGCCCGGGCCAACTCGACCATCTTCGGGCTGCAGTCGATGCCGGCTCCTTCGCTGGGTTGAAGTTCCGCCAGGAAGTCACCGGTCCCGCAGCCGATATCCAGCACGCGGGCCCGCCGCGGGATGAAGTGCCTCAGCAGACTGCCCAGGCGCGTGCGGAAGTAGCGGAACCGCTGATTCCATGCGAGCTGGCGGTCGCCCAGCCGCTCGTAGAACGCGACGACCTCTTCGCGGCCGTCGGCGATGAACTGCTCATAGGGTCCCGGCGCCGACGGTGAGGCCGGCCGAATCGGTGTTACCAGCGTACTCATCGTTCTTTTCTCCATGCGTGGCCCACTCGGCCCGCAACATCTCGTCGAAAATGTCATCCAGGCTTCGCGACACGTTCCAGGTCGGGTAGTGCGACTGGAACTTGTTGAGGTTGGTGATGTAGCAGATATGGTCGCCGACGCGGTTGACCGGCTGGTAGTCCAGGGTCATCTTGCGGCCGGTCATCTGCTCCAGCCGAGCGATGCACTCGACCACCGAGGCACTGTTGCCACGTCCGCCGCCCAGGTTGTACGCCTCGCCGCATCGCGGGTTCGCTGCGAAGGCGTGCATGGCCCGCACCACGTCGTGGGCGTGCAACTGATCGCGGACCTGCTTGCCCTTGTATCCGATGATGGTGTACTTCCCGCCCTGGGCGGCCACGCGGGCCAGGTAGTTCAGGAACCCGTGCAGGGGGACGCCCGCGTGCCGTGAGCCCGTCAGGCATCCGCCGCGCAGCGTGCAGGTGGGCATGTTGAAGTAGCGGCCGTATTCCTGGGTCATCACGTCGCCGGCAACCTTGCTCGCCCCGAAGATGCTGTGCGTGCTCTGGTCGATGCGGCACGACTCGTCCACGCCGTTGTAGTCCTCCGGCCGGGCGTACTCGTAGCGGGTGTTCTGTTCAACCACCGGTATCTCGTTCGGGGCGTCGCCGTAGACCTTGTTGGTGCTCATGGTGACGAACGGCGACTCGGGGCAGGATTGCCGGGCGGCCTCGAGCAGGTTCAAGGTGCCCACCGCGTTGACGTCGAAGTCATCGAATGGCCGCTGCTTGGCCAGGTCGTGCGACGGTTGGGCGGCGCAATGCAGAATCAGATCGAACCGCTCGCGGGACAGCAGCAGGCTCAAGGCCCGGCGACTGCGGATGTCCACGTCCTCGTGACGGAACCGCTGCGTGTTCGCCTGCAGCCATCGCAGGTTCCACGTCGTGTCGCCCGCGGGACCGAAGAAATCCCGACGCATGTTGTTGTCCACCCCGACGACGGTCCACCCCAGATCGTCGAAGTACTTGACCGCCTCGCTGCCCACAAGACCACTACTGCCGGTGACTAGGACACGTTTCATGGTTTCACCTTCCCTCGTCGGAACCATTTCCTCGAATTCGGTTAACTGAACGATGTTGGTAAAGAGTCATTCCCATCGAGTTCGTGTCGATCGGAATGTAGAGAGCATCGATTATCGGTACGATACGGGTCAGTTCGGCGATGCATCCCGGTTCCATGACCAGCAGAAAATCGGGCGGAGTCCGATCCAGGTCCTCGGCGATCCAGGCCTGCAAGTACGGCATCCATTGCGTATCGCGCATTGGCCACGGAAGTCCGGTCAGGGCGTTGATCCAAGCCCCCTCGGGTACACAAGCCAGTGTCCCTTCTTCGATTGCATCACGGTGCGCGTGGACGAGTTGCAGGGCGCCTTCGAACCAGGCGGGGGTAAACGGTTGCCGGCGCTGCCAGGCGTACATGGAACCTGCGGAAGCTTTCAGCATCGTGGCCGGTCGCATCAGGTAGAACCGCATATTGTCAATGCCGCATGCGGCACCAGCCAATAGCAGTAGGCCCACGCTCCAGGCCCAGACCCTTCTTGTCTTGCCCTGCCATCGCATGGTCAGAGGCACGAACGCCGCAAGCAGCCACGCCAGCAGGATGGGCGTGACTGGCTGACGCAACAGTGCGACCGCGGTGGGGATCTCTCGCAGGGTGAACCCCAGGTACACCACCGTGCAAACGATGCCCAATCGGTGTGTGCCGGAGATTCGATTCCAGAAATGAGCTGATTTGGCTTTCCATGCATTCCAGCCGAGTAGCGCGATGACTGACAAAGACAGGGGCAGACAAAGCATAGGCGAGGCTTCAATCAGTTCCCGCAACCGTGGTTTTGGATAGGAGAAGACGTTCGCACTGGAGTGTGGCAACGAGCGGGCATACCATTCGACGATACAGGCGATTAATAGCGAGGAGAACAGAGCAATCCAGGATTGCCTCCGGCGATCCCCGGATGAGATGAGCGAAATGGCCGAGATTGCGGCGGTCAGCAGCATTGTGAGTTCGAGCAATACTGTCAGGTTCGATGGCTTGGAGAGGTAATCGAGGCAGTAGTTTGTGGCACCGCCCAGATACTCCATCAACTCGGGGATCCACAGGTTGTCGTAGAACACGACGGCTGCCGGTACGCGGGCCAGAACGATTCCCGCGATGAGAGAGAATGGGAGAATGGCCGCCACCGCGATCGCGGCCAGCCGAGCACCTCGACGACGCGCGCCCGGACACACCAGGTGAGTAACGATGAGCATCGCTATGAGCGTGGCGGCGGTCACCGCATACTCTTGTTTGGTGGAGGCCATCAGAGAGAAGATTGTGGCGGCAGCAACGGACCACCAGACTGATGCGGATTGCTCCTCGCGGTCAGGCTCGCCCGCGGGTGTCATCGGCACGGCTCCGAGGGGACGAGCCATGCAGAGCAGTCCGCCAACCAGGAACAACGCGCCCCAGCCGATACCCGCGGAGTACGGCGTGACGAACGAGAAAGACAGACCATAGGTCCCACACACCATCGCCAGGACCGCGAACCCCGGGCTCAACAGACGCCTTGCGAGCTGCCAAAGCAAGACCAGCATGAGCCCGAACCGAAGAGTCCCTGCCAACCCCATGGCATCGGGCCCGCTACCCAGGAACCAACCCACACCGGCGTTAAGCCAGTAGCCTAGTGGGCCATAGAAACACCGGATATCGAGGTAGATAACCCGGCCTTCCAGAAGGAGGCGGGGGATCATCAACTCTCGACCAGCGTCCAAGGGGAAAGCGGAGACCGTCCATTGGCCCCAGGTGAACACAGTGACGGAGATGAACCAGGCCGCACAGGCGGCCGCGCACAGCGGCGCAGTCGCAAGCCCTCGTATGCGAGCAGGCAATACGGCAGGTGACCGTGGTTCCATCCTGTATGCGGATATGGTTGAAATCAGGCGCACTCCCAAGGCTTGCGAGTCGTCACACTTCGCCGCCGTTCATTAGCCGCATTTCCACCCTGCGGAATGATCGGAAGAACAGGGGGTGGAATCGAGTTAGTGGACGTTCAAATAATAACTACAGCTGCGATACCGGCGGGCCGATTGTTATAGGGTGACGAAACGCAGTTGCCGGTGCTATCCCAAGTGCTTCCAGCTCGCCATGGCATGCAAAGCGGCTGCAGTTGTTGGCATGAACCATCCGCTGGCTGAACTTGCGCGTTTTCTGTGCGCTAGTGTATAGACAGGGCGTATGAGAATATGAATCGGCAATCGGATTGGCGCAGAGTCGAGCAGGAGCACTATGACGTGCTCGTGGCCCAGACCGGCGAGAGCTGGTGGGGGCACCAGACGCCGGTTGGCCGAATGCGGCTGGAACGTCGGGCAAAGATGGTGGAGGAACTCTTGCCCCGAAACGACGCCGAGGTCCTCGAGGTCGGGTGCGGGACCGGCTCGCTTACAATCGAACTGCTCAAGAGCATGCCGAGTATACGGTTGACCGCTACCGACGTGTCAAGTGCCTCGTTGCGACGCGTGCAGCACAAATGCGCTGCCTGTCCCCGACTGGTCGTCCAAGTCGAGGACCTGACAGGGCTGTCCTTTGCCGATGCGTCATTTGACGCCGTAGTGGGCAATGCTATCCTTCATCACTGTCCCGCTGAGGCCGCACTGGCGGAGGCCTATCGGGTGATTCGACCGGGCGGTTTCCTGCTGATGTTTGAACCGAATTTGGCCAACCCCCAGTTGGCGTTCGACCATGTGCTCAGCCGAGTATCGAGCCGACACGCTCGTCGTATGCAAATCACACCCAACGAGAAACCACTTCTGCGTTGGCCATTGCGAAGGATGCTTGCGGATGCCGGTTTCGTGAGCTGTCTGGTCGAGCCTATGGACTTCCTCCATCCATCCTTGCCTGAGCGGTACGCGACATGGGTCGGTCGTATCGGTCGGACTATCGAGAAAGTGCCCGGATTACGCGAAATCAGTGGTTCGCTGATAATCATGGGCAGAAAGACAAACGGTGATCTCGTGGAATCGGACGAATCGACTTCACTGCTGTCGCACTCCCTGGTTCCATGTTCGTGAGCGACCCATCCATGAAGAGCGAGAAGCACCAGTCCCTTTCGCGGCGTACTCAGGCGCCGCGATGATGAACAGCCTCCAGATTTCTCCAGGGGCGGAGTGCAGCACCATGAACGAAAGACACAGCGGCAGCAACCCGACCGCCAGGGCCAGGAAGGCTGAAGATCAGCTCAGCAATCGACGAGCCAGCACCAACACGAACAACATCGGCAGCCCGCTGGCCCAAACGAGGTTCGCGATCTGTGTCGCGTGGCTGGAAACCCGGGGACCGGGGACTTGCGTCCCCGGCTCGACTTGCGTTGCGCGCTTGGCGTGTGTCACGGGCTTGGCGTGTGTCGCGGGCTTGGCGTGTGTCACGGGCTTGGCTTGTGTCGCGGGCTTGGCGTGTGTCGCGGGCTTGGCGTGTGTCGCGGGTTCGTGTGTGCGCCTGCTTCCCATCTGCCGATCTGCAATCTCCAATTTCAAATCTGGGATCCGCGCAAATCTCCAATTTCAAATCTGGGATCCGCGCACCCCTCGCTCCCCAGATCCGTGCCCTGGCCGCGGTGTTCCGTGGCTGGCAAGGTCGCCACACTGGTGATGGTCGGGCCGCTCATCGAGCAGTCGCCTCCTCCAGCTCGCGATTCTCGGACTCGCGGACCTCCGCTTCCCGCAACTCGCGTGTTCCCGATTCGCGGACCGTCGCCTCTTCCCGTTCGGCCTCGGCGGGTTGGCATACGGGTAGCGAAAGCAGCACATCCGAGCCCGGCTGAGCAGAAGTGACCGTCGCGCTTGGCTTGGCCTCGTTGACTCGCACGCTTGCAGCCTCATTCATCCGCACTCTCGTGGACTCATTGGCCTCCGCAGCCGCGTGCGCCTTCGTCGTCGCTTCTGTGGCCGACGGGGCGACCGCCGCAACCGGGCCCATCTCCACCGCTTCCGACACCCGCGTGGCTTTCTTCCACCGTCGCCGCATGCTCAACTGGTCACGGAACCACCGGGCGTAGCGCGTCTCCTCGACGCCGCTGAACGCCGCTTTGGCCAGCGTTCGCAGCGTGGCCACCGGGTGACGCACGAAAGACAGCAGGTAGAAGTTCAGGAAAAGCCGGATCATCCAGCGGTGCAGTTCGCGCGGCGTCAAGGCGTCGGCGTAACTGACCTGCAGCCCCGCCCGGCCGTAGAAGTCGATCGGCGACAGGAAGAAGGTGTCGTCGAGCCGGACCTTCCCCGCCGCCAGCATCTCGTGGAACAGGGCCGAGCCCGGATAGGGCACGAACTTGGCTACGCCCACGTCCCGCACACCCATCCACGCCAGGTGTCGGATGAGACGCAACGATTCGCGCAGCGTGGCCGATGTGTCCTGCGGGAAGCCGATCACGAAGAAGCAGCTCAGGCTCAGACGGTGCCGCAGGGCGGCGCGGATCGAACCGAGCATGTGATCGATTTTGACTCGCTTCTGAATCGCACAGCGAATCTCCTCCGAGCCGCTTTCCGGGGCATAGGCCATGTTTTTGCACCCGGTCGCGGCGAGCATGCGGCAGACCTCGTCGTCGATGACCTCACTGCGTGTGCCCGACGGCAACTGCCAGGTGATCCGCAGCCCCCGGCGAACCAGCTCGTCGCCGAAGGCCAGGATCCACTGCTTGTTCACGATGGCCGTCAGATCCTGGAAGTGGAAATCCGTGGCTCCGTAGTGATCGATGTACAGCTCGATCTCGTCGCAGATATCCGACACGTCGCGCATCGCGTAGCGCGTCGTCCACATCTGCGGGCTGCTGCAGAAAGTGCAGCGGAAGGGGCACCCGCGCGTGCCCAGAATGGGCATGGCCCGCCCCTGGTGGATGCCGTTCATCTGTTGCCGGGCGATGTATTCCGCCACCGGGAACAGGTCCCACGCCGGCCAGGGGATCTCGTCCACCGCCTTGATCCGCTGCCGCGGTGCGGTTCGCACCACGCGGTCAACGTCGCCGAACGCGATGCCCTGCACCTCCGCCAGGTCCCCGCCGCCATCGAGTACCCGCAGCAGATCAACAATCGTCTCCTCGCCCTCGCCGAGCACGCAGACGTCCGCCGGGCTGGTCGTTAGCACATGCTCGAAGGTCGCCGTGGGGTGCTCCCCGCCGACGATCAGCGGGAGCTTGGGCCGGATCGAGTGGACGGCCTCCAGAACCTGCCGCGAAATGGGCCACAACGTACTGAAAAGGCAGCTCAGCCCGAGGGCGTCGGCGTCGGCGGGGACTTGGGCGGCGATCTGTGCGGGTGTCAGGCCCTGCACGAGGATGTCCGGTCGGCCGGCCATGGGGCGGATCTGATCGAGCGCCGAACCGGTCGCGTCGATCACCGTCACCCGATGCCCCGCCGCCCGAACCGCTGCTGCGATGTACGCCAGCCCGGTCGGCGGGTTGGGCGTGTGCATCTGCAGGCCGCTCGTGGTTTTGATGCCCGGCGGGTTGACCAGACAAACATGGGCCATAAACTGTCCCCAACGCGGAGGATACGTCCGCGGTCACCGTTACCAGCCTCGGCCGCGCGCACACCGCAGGAGGCATCCTGGCCCAATCGTCGGATAACCATGACGCCGACTTGAGTTAACGGACCTTCGTACGGCAAGGGGTGTTCACGGTGCACGACCGTTGGGGGAGGCACTCACATATCCCGTTGAGCGGTGTCGCGTGCGGCGTTGCTTGCAGCCCGTTTAGCGGTGCCGCATGCGGTGTTGCTCACAAACCGTTTAGCGGTGCCGCTTGCGGCGCCCCCTGTCGCTTGCGACAGGGCCAACTCGCTTTCCGACTCCTCGTAGCGGTCGCCCCCCGTGGCGACCGGCGTATTCTTGGGGGCGAAGCTCGCTGCCCGCCCATAGCGGCGGCCGCTGCGACCATTGCATGAAAGTCGAGGATTGAGTCGAGAAATGCTCCAACGCCGACAACCGCTTACCTGACTCGAAGGAAACCTGCTGCGATCGTGACCCACGCCACGGCCGTAACCAGTTTGGCCAGCAGACAGCCGAGCCACAACCGCCGGTCCGGTATCGGGTCGCCCCATCGCCGGGTCATTCTCCGTACCACCCACCACTGCACAACGAGAACGGCAAGGCCGGTGCTCACGAACAGCGGCCACATTCGCCATACCGGATGCCCGGAGAACTGAATCGCGTACGCGACCTTCGTGGGAGCATGGAGACAGCCTCCCCATGGCCAGGCAACCAGTGAACACGCCCCGTAACCGATGAGCACGCCTTCCCACCAGGCACGGAACCGCCTCCACGTCGGAGCCCCGATCGCCAGCGAGGCAAAGCCGATCTCCACACCCGCCTGGACGGCCGCGAGCAGGCAGATCACCGCGAAAGGGGCGCAGATCACGAAGGGGAGGAGAATCGACTCCAGGTAGAGCTCGCCAGAAATCAAGGCCAGAGCCAGTATCATCATCAGCACCAGCACGATAAGCCCGGCCACGACAATCGCATCCCATGTGCCTTCGTGCATTCTTGGGTTCTTGTGCGGGAGTGTCGTGATCTCGTCCCAGTCAAACTCCTCGCCGCATTCCGGGCAGCGGGGTACGGTCAGTCCGCGCAGGTTGTACCGGCATTCGGGGCAGGGCACGTCGAAGTCGATCCGACTGGCGACAGGTGACGTGTCGGGTAGGTTCGTTGGCTTCTCCATACAGGTGCATTCTAACAGCACCGCCCATGAGAAGCATGCTGAGCGATGACGCCGCGCCTATCCTTCGTATGACAGCGCTGGATGGGGTTGTCCAGCAGCGGTCGCCCCCATCAGCACGGCGGACAGGCTGTGGCGACTCACAAACCGTTTAGCGGTGCCGCTTGCGTCACCGACCCACGTCGCTTGCGGCGTGGCGACGGGCGTATCGTCTGGTCCGTGACTCCGCCCTCGCCCGCCTTCCGACGCGACGGCATCGCCATGCCGTCAAGTGACTGATGCGAGCGAACCGCCTCCAGGCCGGCACAGAAGAGCCAGTCGCCGGGTGCCCCAATACGTACCCGCGGTTGGTCAGTCGCCCAGATACTCCAGGGCCCGTTCGAGCACATAGTCGCGGGTGGCAGTGTAGCTGTTACTCGCGCCCTCGCCCGGCGGGACATGGATGTCTGGGGTGATGCCCATATCCTCGAAGATGGATTCCATCTCGCCGTCGGCGTCGGCGGTCCAGGCCACCCAGCGGGAGAGGCGATACTCTACGCCGTTGGATAGCGAGAAGGTCTCGGGGTTGCCCGAGCTGCCGCGGGTGTCGTCGCCGATGAGGGTCGCGCCCGATGCCCGGAGCATGAGGGTGAACCACTCGGCCGAGCTGAGGCAACGCTGTCCGATGAGTCCGACCACCGGACCGTCGTAATGCAGCCGATCACTGGGCGTGAGCTGCTTGGCCACGGGCGGGTCGAAGTCGTCGTGGTCGGGGCCGTTGCGGGTTTCCGTGTAGCCATAGGTCACCGTGGCGTCGGTGAGTCGCGAGGCGAACCGGATGGCGTTGTCTTCGTTGCCGCCGTTGTTGGCTCGAATGTCGATGATCATGCCGGCCGCGTTCTGGTATTGCACGAACAGGTTGCCGATCATGTTGTCGGTGATCGCGCTGAAGGCGTCGGTATCGAGCGAATCGATGCGGATGTGGGCGATGTTGTCGCCGATCAAGGCATGGCGGATGACGCCTCCGCCGAGGCTTTCGTAGCCGGCCCCACCCACGGTGTAGTCAGCGATGGGCGTGGGCGGGTAGTTGGTCTCGTAGGTGCCTTCGTAGCCGAGCGCGTCACCCTCGGGCGGGAAGACATTCACATGCCAGTCGTGCAGCACCTGGAGCATGTCGTTGAGTTCCTCCGCGAACTCGGCGGGCGTTAGGTAGTACTCGAAGAGCGGCCGATACAACTCCCGCATTTCCTGCCAGTCCACCTCCTTGTGGACGAAGTATGAGTACTTCTGGTCGAAGGTGTTGCATACTTCGTCGAAGCGGGCCAGGGTCTCCGGGTCGGTAGGATCCTGTTGGGGGATGCACACTTGCCCCAGAAGCAGCGGCAGGACACAGCACGACAGCAACACGAGCAGGGTTTTGCGTGAGAACATGATCGAGGTCTCCGGAAATGCGAGCGGACGCACCGGTGGGCAGAGGCGCCTCGTCCACCGGTGTTCCCAGCATTATACGGCGCCACGAGTTCACAACACAAGGAGCCGCGTCCAGGCGGACCAGCAGAGCCGCGACCGTAAGGGAGCGGTTCTTTTCCCCGCGGAACCGCTCCCTTACGGTCGCGGCTCTTCCGGGGGGCACACCTACTCGTGGAGGATCACCGGGCAGGGGGGGATGGCGTTGAGGAAAGAGCGACTGTAACGGCGGGTCTTGATGCGGCGGTCGAGGACCACGACCGTGCCGCGGTCGAAGCGGGTGCGGATGAGTCGGCCGAAGCCCTGCTTGAACTTGAGGATGGCCTCGGGCAACTGGTACTCGCGGAAGGGGTTGCCGCCGGCTGCCCGGATCTGCTCGATGCGGGCCTCGATGAGCGGTCGATCGGGCACCGCGAAGGGCAGCTTGACGATGATGACGTTGACCAGGGCGTCGCCGGGCACGTCCACGCCCTGCCAGAAGCTGTCGGTGCCGAAGATGATCGACCCGGGCTCGCGGCGGAAGCGTTCGAGCATCAGCGAACGGGGCAAGCCCTCGCCTTGGACCAAGAGTTTGAGGCCCGCCTGCTCGAAGCGCGGCAGCAGCAGGGCGGCCATCTCGTTCATCATCTGGTAGCTGGTGAAAAGCACGAACGCTCGGCCGGCGGATTCGCACACACGGCGTTCGATCACCTCGGCCGCTGAAGAGAGGAACGAGGCGTCATCCGGATCGGGCAGTCCCATCTCGATGTGCAGCTCCGCCTGATGCTCGAAGTCGAACGGTGAGCCGAGCTGCAACTCGTCGGCCTCGTCGGGCTCGGTGAGGCCCAGCCGGGAGCGGAGGTAGCGGAACCCGTCTTTGCGCCCGACGGCCAGGGTGGCACTGGTCAGGATGACGCTGTGGGTTTCGTCGAAGAGCAGTTCTCGCAATCGGTCGGCCACGGTGATCGGGGCCTCGTAGAGGCCCAGGCTGGGGCGCGACCCGCTTGTCGCATCGAGCCAGCGGACAGTGTCGGTCGAGGTACTCTCGAGCGTCGCCTGGAGCGTCAAAGCCAGTTCGGCGACGCGCTGCTCGAGGCTGGCCAGCTCGTAGCGATCCTTGTCGTCTTCCAGGTCGCGGCGCAAGGCCTTGAGCGCGCTCTCCAGCTCTTGGAGGCTGGGTGAGAGGGTGTTGGGCACGGGGACTGGCTCGGTCAGCCGTCCGTTGGGTCTGCCGTGCAGGTCATGCCAGTCGGCGAGGTTGCGCCAGAACGCCTCCGCCGCCTGCCGGGCCTGCTGCGTGGCCTCGATCGCGTCGCGGGTGCCGTGGATGCGCAGGAAGCCGCGGCCGCTGCGTTCGTGGTGCAGGCGGTTGAGCAGGTAGCGAACCTGGCCCTGGGTGACGCTCTTGCCGAAGTGCTCGGCGGCCACGCCCTCGAAGCAGTGGGCCTCGTCGATGATCGCGAGTTGGTACTCCGGCAGGATCGACTTGCCGACGTGTCGCAGGGCGAGATCCGACAGCAGCAGGGCGTGGTTGACGACGAGGACGTGGGCGTTGTGCGCCCGACGGCGAGCCCGCTGATAGAAGCATTTGTTGTAGTATTCGCACCGTCGGCCGAGGCAGTTGCCGTGCTCGCTGCGGACCAGTTCCCAGACCAGCGGGTCGGGTCCGGGGGTGAGGTCGGCGAGCGAGCCGTCGCTTGTGTGGTAGGCCCAGTCCTCGATGCGATGGAGTTCGCGCAACTGGGGTGTGGCCGCCAGGAGCGAATGCTGACGCTCACTGGCCTGGCGCAGGCGGCGAATGCCGAGGTAGTTGTGGCGGCCTTTGACCAGCACGGCGGTGAACTCGTCGGGCCAAACGGCTTGCAGGAAGGGGATATCCCGCTCGATGATCTGCTCTTGCAGGGCGATGGTGTGGGTGCTGATGACCACTCGCTGATTGGCGGCGAGGACCCGCTGAATAGCGGGCACGAGGTAGGCGAAGCTCTTGCCCACGCCGGTGCCCGCCTCGACGAGCAGATGGCGGCCGGCCTCAAACGCCCGCTCGACGGCGGAAGCCATGTCGAGCTGCTCGGGGCGATGCTCGTACCGCTCGAGCCGCCGGGCGATGAGGCCGTCGGGCCCCAGAATGTCGGCGACTTGCATGGCAGGCTACCCCCACGGCGGGCGCGTCAGGCGCACAGATCCCGAATGAAGTGGATGGTGAACAACAAGGTCAGCACGGAGCAGAGCACGGCGGTGAGGGTAATCACCACGGTGATGAACGTCGGGCCGCGGATCCAGGTACTCTCGCTCATCGTCGCGATGATGTGCGGTCGGGCGAGGATCAGCATGCAGATGACCATGGCCCCCTGCGTCGGCCAGAGGCTGATCGAGTGCAGGTAGCTATAGATCCACACCCATCGCGGCACCTCTGCGGATCGGCCCACGCCCGAGCCGTGGATGAAATGCCCCTGGATATGGTAGCGGGAACCGATCTTGTGGTCACCGTCGCGAATGACTTCCTTCCATCCGTTCTTCGCGTCGCCGCCCAGTTCCCAGTAGATCACCGTATAGGTAAGGAAATTGATGAGGCCGCCGAAGATCACCCAGATGCAGATCTTGTTACGTGTTCGGCGTTGCACGGTTGTGTCCTGTCGCCAACGGGGTCGCGAAGGTACATGCGTTTGCTTCGCGATGAGGCAAGCCGGTAGCGGAGTTCAACTCGCTGTGGCGAGGCTTCGCTGACCCGGCGGATGAACCGGGGGTTATCACCCCCGGCTCGCGCGCTCACTTGCCTGCTCGCACGCTTGATTGCTCACTCGTCCACTTGCTCACTTACTCAGTCACTCCGTCACTCGGTCACTCGCTCATTCACTGACTCGCTCACTTTCCCGCCGACGCGATGACGCCTTCGGTGGGGCTCGACGCGGTGGCGTAGAGTTTTTTAGGGATTCGCCCGGCCTGGTACGCCAGCCGGCCGGCCTCGATCGCGTGCCGCATGGCGCGGGCCATGCGCAAGGGATCCCGGGCCCCGGCGATGCCGGTGTTCAGCAGCACGCCGTCGCTGCCCAGCTCCATGGCTATGCTCACGTCCGAGGCGGTGCCCACGCCCGCGTCGACGATCACCGGATAGTCCGGGTCGCCCTCCTTGAGGTACTCGATGATGATGCGGATGTTGTTGGCGTTGAGCACACCCTGCCCGCTGCCGATGGGTGAGCCGGCCGGCATGACGCTGGTCGCCCCGGCTTCCTTGAGCCGCTTGGCCATGATCGGGTCGTCCGAGGTGTAGACCAGAACGGCAAAGCCTTCTTTGACCAGTTGCTCGGTCGCCTGCAGCGATCCGACCGGGTCGGGCAGCAGGGTGCGTTTGTCGGCCAATACTTCGAGTTTGACCCACTGGGCACCGGGGTTGTCCACCCCTTCGAGCAGCTCGCGGCTCAACCGGGCGGCCCGGATCGCGTCCTGGGCGGTGAAGCACCCGGCCGTGTTGGGCAGGATGGTATAACGGCGGCTATCCAGGGCGTCGAGCAGGCTTTGCGGCCGGCGTCCGCCCTCGGGCGTCAGCACGTCACGACGGACGGCTACGGTGACCACCTGTCCGCCGGAAGCCTCCAGGCACGCGTTCATCTGGTCGAAGTCGGCATACTTGCCGGTGCCGACGAACAGACGAGACGTGAAAGTGAACGGGCCGACGCGGAACGACTCCTGCTGCATTATCCGCCTCCCACCAGGGTGACAATCTCGACGCGGTCGCCTTCTCGCAGCGCTGCAGTATTAAACACTCGGCGGGGCACCAGCTCGCAGTTGACCTCGACGGCCACATGCCGCGGATTCAGCCCGAAGGCGGATACCAGCCCGCTCACCGTGGTGTCGGGCTCCATCTGACGCTCTTGACCATTGATGACCAACCGCACGTCGATACGCCTCCCGTCACCCGGGGCCGATTATAGGAATCAGGCAGCAAGCCAGCAAGGCAGCAGGCAAGCGAGCCTTCTTCCCGAGAGAGAGGGGCCTGGCTTGGCGAGGGGACGGAAGCTACCGGAAAACGCTGTCCCGCGCCAGCCATATTACGGAAGAGCCTCAGGAAGGACCGTGCCGATGCAGCCGGACGGCGGCTTGATGCCCAAGCAAGCCGCGACCGTCGGGGCGATGTCCTCCGGGCCGACCAAGCGGCTGACAGTACAGGGCCGGATGCCCGGGCCGGCAATAAACACAGGCACGTAGGTATCGTAGCTGTAAGGCGAGCCGTGCATAGCCGCGTGCTCAACCGGGTCGTGGTACAAGTACCAGAACGGCGAGGGGACAACCAGAACGTGCCCCGATCTCCGCGGATGAAATGACCGCTGCAAGCGCTCAGCGAGCGGAATCCGCGGGATCTGGCCCGTCAGCAGGTCGCTCCGGGTGAGCGCCAGGGCAAAACCCGGCAACCGCATTACCTCCTCCGCCAGGACTCGCTCTGCGTCCGCCATGGCTGCGCCCGCGCGTCGCACCGCCTCCTCATCCAGGTACAGACTCGGGTTCCAGAAGGCGGTGACCAGCGTTTCGCCCGTCCGCAGACGAACCTTGAGGGCATCGTTGAGCTCTCGCAGGAACTCCGCGGGCACATGCCGGCCGGCGTCGAAACCCATGGGCGCCCGGCACTCCGGGATATCATCCATACCGTGATCCGACGCCAGGATGATGAGCAGGCGATCCGGCCCGACTTGCTCGGCCAGGAATGCGAACAGCTCGGCCAGCATCACGTCCACCCGACGAACGTGGTCCTCGGCTTCGAGGCTCTCCGGCCCCCAGTTGTGCCCGATGTAGTCCAGGGCCGACAGGCTTACCGCGAGCATGTCCATCCCATGGGTTTGGCCAAGCTTCTCCCGCAGAACCAGCTCGCGGACGAAGTCCAACGTCAGCTCGTCGAGAAACGGCGTGTAGCGAAGAGCGGCGACGAAATCACCGACGTTGTCGGTGGCCAGGTCATGCGGAAAAGTGTGGCCCAGGTGTTTGTAGCCCTTCTCACAGGGGCGATCGTCCGCCTCGGCGTGCATGTACGTCGCGGGCTCATCGAGGAGCGTCCAGAGCTGCCGGTGGTAGCGAGAGGCGGGGTCCGCCATGTTCCAGGCCGCTGCCCATGCCGGGTACGCCTCGTAGTAGTAGGTGCTGGTGACGAATTGCCCCTGGTCATACCAGAAAGCTTTGCCCAGATGGCCCGCGGGAATGATCGCCCCAAGGTCCTTGCCGGAAACGCTGAAGACGCGCGACCGCCCGCCGGAGGCCCAAACGATCTCGTCCCCGATGGTGCTCGCGGTCAGGTTGGCGGGCGACCGCCCTCCGTTCTCGATCGCCGGCTGCCGGACAAGCGGATACCGGTCATCCTGCACGCAATACACCCGCTCTCCGGTGCGAATGTCGTGCCAGTCGTTGCCCGCGATGCCATGGTCGGCGGTATGGCCACCAGTGAAGAGGGCCGCGTGCCCTACGGAGGTGAACGTCGTGGCGTGCCGAAAGTGAGCGTTCTGGAAGTAGACGCTACGCTCCAGAAGATAGTGAAAACCACCTCGCCGCTCGGGGTTGGCGTACCGCGAGACCATATCGCCCCGCAGTTGATCCACCGTGACCCAGACCACCAGCCGCGGCGGAGCGGCCCCATCGGCCCGCGTCGCCGAGCCGACCGTCACCGCCAGGGTTCCCACCACCAACCCGATCGCACGCAGCGATCCGCTCATCGCACTCTCCTTGGTCTCCAAGCACTCGGCTCGCCCGGCCCCAACCGGCGGCGCAATGCGGCAGGTCACAGGCACCCATCGCCGCCTGGGCCACGAGGCGCATTATAAGCGCCGGCGAGCCGCGGCGAGCGTCCCTCTCCGTTCAGAATCGGTTAAGAATGCGTATGCCGGACCGCACGGCCTTGGCAGACGGTGGGCCAAGCTCAGACATCCAGGGCGGCATCGAGCCGCCGCACGGAACGGTAACGGTGAAGAATGGGCTGGATCACCTCGCTGAGGAAGTCATCCACCTGCCGCGGGGCGAGACCGACAAACTGCTGCGGAGCAAGCGCCCGATCGAGGTCCACGGCCGCAAAGGCCGGATCCGCCGCCAATCGACGAAGTAAATCGTTGGGTTGCCCCTGCATCTTGACCTCGCGGGCTGCCGCCTGCGAATGCTGGCGCAGTCGTTCGTGCAGGGCCTGCCGGTCACCCATCTGCTCAGCCTTGGATTTCGACCCCTTCCGCTTGCCCTTGCCACTCGTGGCGGCAGCCATCAGGATTTCCTCGGTGGCCATGAAAGGCAGCTCGGCCATCACGCGACTCTCGATCACCTTGGGGTAGACGACCAGCCCCCGAGCCACATCAGTCGCGATCCGCAGAATGCCATCGGTGGCCAGGAACCCCTCAGCCATCACAATCCGCTTGTTCGAGCTATCATCAAGCGTGCGCTCAAGCCACTGCTCGGCGGCGGTCTGCATCGCACTGGAAACCAGCGACAAAACATAGCGCGATAGCCCGGTGATGCGTTCGCAACGCATCGGGTTGCGCTTGTACGCCATCGCCGACGAGCCCACCTGATCCTCCTCGAAGGGCTCCTCAATCTCCTTGAGGCCGGCCAGCAGACGGATATCGTTGGCGAACTTGTGGGCACTGGTCGCGATGTGCCCCAAACCGGCAACGATCTCCGCATCGATTTTGCGTGCGTAAGTCTGCCCGGTGATCGACTCGACTTCCTTGAAGCCCAGACGGGCGGCCACTTTCTTCTCCAGCCGGGCCACCTTGCGAGCGTCCCCGCCAAACAAGGTCAGGAAGCTTGCCTGCGTGCCCGTCGCCCCGCGAATGCCGCGAAACCGAAGGCCCGTCAGACGATGATCGATTTCCTCCAGATCACGCACAAAATCGTACGCCCACAGGCACGCTCGCCTCCCCACGGTGGTCAACTGGGCCGGCTGAAAATGCGTATACCCAAGACACGGAACGTCACGGTAAGTGCATGCGAAACGCGACAACCCGAGAATCACATTGACCAGCCAATCCCGCACCATGGTCATCGCTTCACGCTGAATGATCAGGTCGGCGTTATCCACGATATCCATGCTGGTGGCACCCAGGTGCAGGATACCGCGGGCCGCGGGGGCCGCGTCACCCCATGCGTGGAGATGGGCCATGACGTCGTGCCGCAGTTTCTTCTCATACTCGGCCGCCTTGGCCAGGTCGATGTCGTTAAGCGATTTGCGAAGCTGCCCGATCTGCTTGGCGGAGATGGGCAAACCGAGTTCGGCCTGGCTCTCGGCGAGAGCCAGCCAGACCCGTCGCCACGTCCGCACCCGCCGCTGAGCGCCAAATAGCTCGCTCATGCCGGCTGACGCATACCTAGCCACCAAAGGATTCCGATAGAAGTCAGCCATGAGTCATCCGTCCAGGTACCGCCGTCTTGTAGCGATGACTCGGTCCCCGCTCAGGCCGCAAGCCGCCGCCAGAGACAGAATCGATCATCTCCGAGGGAAGATCCTCGGGCCCAAGTGTAGTCGAAACAACGGCGAGCGGTCAAAGCCCGCCGCCCAAGCGGAATCCCTGACCAGGACCAAGGCAACTTGCGGGGGCCGTGACCAGGACCAAGGCAACTTGTTGCTGTTCGTCCCAAACGCATGGATCCGTCCATCAACAAGTTGACTCGGTCCTCCATCAACAAGTTGACTCGGTTCTCCATCAACAAGTCGACCCGGTCCTCAGCGATCGGGCGCGAGCACTTGGCTACGGGCACCCGTCGCGTTACAATCTGTGGGCTGAATTTCGGGGCGTGCGCTTGAAGCCACAACTGAGCCGCCCCCGTCTGGTCAGAGCCGCGGTCGCCAGAAAGCGGTCGCCTGCCCATCTCGGCAAACCGCTCACTTGCGATCCCGACCCAGACGACGGCTCCGCTTCCTGCACACCTGCCGGGGTATGACATCGGCGTCCGTTCGTTGAGGGAAAGGTAATGCCATGATCCTCAAGAAAGGCAAGACCCAGATCACCTTCGTGTACCAGCCGCACAACCATTGCCGCCACGTGCACCTCGTGGGCACGTTCAACGCATGGGAGCCGAAGCAGGGACGCATGACCAAACAGAAGGACGGCTCATTTCGCAAACGACTGCAGCTCCCACCCGGCGAGCACCGCTACAAGTTCCTGGTCGACGGCGAGTGGGTCGAGGATCCCGACGCCGAACAGAAAGCACCCAACGAGTTCGGGTCGATGGACTCCCTCATCACCGTCGAATGAACAACAACCCGGGGGCGGGAGATGATCATCTCAAGGCCTGGGCGGACGCGTAGCGCTCGCGAATGGCCAAGATATCGTGCAACCTCCTGATGAAGGCTTCCACTACCTCAGGGTTGAAATGGCTGCCGGCACTCTCGCGCAGGATCTCCAGGCACTTCTCCACGGGAAAAGCCGGTTTGTAGCAACGGGCGGTGGACAAGGCGTCGAACACGTCGGCCAAGGCGGCGATCTGGCCCTCGATGGGAATCTCCGCACCCCGCAGACCTCGCGGATAGCCCGTGCCGTCGTACTTCTCGTGGTGCGTCAGGGCGATGGTGCCCGACATCCGCAGCACCGGCGCGTCCGAACCCTCGAAGATGCTCGCCCCCATCTCCGTGTGCCGCTTCATCTCATCGTACTCCTGCTCGGTCAGCTTGCCGGGCTTCTGCAGGATCGTCTCTGGCACCCCGATCTTGCCCACGTCGTGCATCGGGGCGGCACAACGCAGAGTCTCCACCTGCTGGGCATCCAGCCCCAACTCCTCGGCAATCACCGCCGAGTACTGGGCCATCCGCCGAATGTGGTTGGCCGTATCGTGGTCTTTGTACTCCGCCGCGACCGACAACCGCAGGACGGTATCCAAATACGCCGCTTTCAGCTCGTCGGTCAGCCGAACATTGCGAATCGCTACCGCCGCCTGAGACGCCAGCGACATGACCAGCCCTTCCCAGCGCGACTCGAAGGGCACCACCTGCCCCGCACCGTCGAGCGCATTGATGAGCTGCAACACGCCGAGAATCGTGCCGTCCGGCTCGGTCATCGGCACCATGAGCATCGACTGCGAGTGGTACCCGTCGAGCCGGTCATACTCCGAGTTGAAACGATAAGGACGGTCCGGCGGAATCGCGTAGACGTCCGGCAGATTGATGACCTCGCCGGTCAAGGCGACGTAACCCGCCATGCTTTCACGGGAGAGCGGCATCGACTGCCCCGGCGTCGAGATTGGATAGGCGCCGCGACCGTCAAGCTGGTCCAGGGCATCGTTCTGCGTTACCAGAAAACGCAGCTTGTCGCCCTCCACACTGTAGAGCGTGCCCGCCTCGGCACTGGTAAACTTGCGTGCCTCGGACAGGATCGTGGAGAGCAACTTATCGAGATCGCGCTCGCTGGATAGGGCAATTCCGATCTGGTTCAGACGGGCCAAGAGATCCTCAGTGCTTCCGAAATGATTCACTGCTGCACCTTGCTTTCAAGACAGGTTTCACCTCACCGATTATAGACGCAATCAGCGGGTCCCCGTCAAGATGCCTCCGCTGCAGCGCATGCGGGTGTGCGGCCCTCGCGAACGGGTTGCGTTCGCCGGCCGTGAGGCTTGGCTATAGAATGGTCGCCATGGCTATCGAGGCCCAGGGTGTAACCGTGCGGCGGATGGGGCGAATCGTGCTCCAGGATATCTCGCTGCGCATCGCCGATGGCGAGCGGGTCTCGGTCATCGGGCCGAACGGGGCGGGCAAATCCACCCTCATGGCCACGCTGGCGGGCTTGCTGCCTCTCGCGGCCGGTGCCGTACGGCTCGACGGCCAACCGATGAACCGGCTTCGACGCCGCGAGATCGCCCGACGGATCGCGTATGTACCCCAGAGCCACGACGGTTACCTCGGCTTTCGCGTTCGCGAGGTGATCGAGACCGGTCGGTACGCTCATGTCGAGCCGTTGACCCCGCTGGGGCCGCGGGACCACCAGGCGGTGGCCGAGGCGGTCAGTGCGTGTGGTCTGGCGGAGTTGCTGGACCGATCCGTGGACACGCTATCGGGGGGGGAACGCCAGAAGGTCTGGCTGGCCGCCGCCCTGGCCCAGCAGTCATCGATGCTTCTGCTCGATGAGCCGACCAGCGCCCTCGACCCCGCCCACCAAGTCGAACTGATCCGCATTATGAACGCTTTCGCGGCCGGCGGTGGTACTCTGGTGGTGATCTGCCACGATCTTAACCTGCCGCTGGCTCTGGGGGGCCGAGTGATCGCCCTCCAGGCCGGTCGCGTTAGCTTCGATCAACCCGTCGCGGCCCTGGAGGATACGGAGCGGCTGGGGCGATTGTTCGGCACCCGATTCGAGCTGCACCACGGCGCCGAGGGGCGGTCGCGCTCGCTTCACCCGGTGGTCACGGAGCCCTGATATCATGCGCCGCGGTCTACTGTATGTGGTTCTGGCAATGGTCTGGCTTGCGGTGGCGGCCTGCTCGCTGACCGTCGGCACCACCGGCGTGTCCATCGGCGATTACTGGCGAGCGGCGGCGGGAGCGGAGCGGCCGCTGACCTGCTTCCTGAAAAGCCTCGCCGAACTGCCCCTGCCCCGTTTGGCCATGGGAACGCTCGCCGGAGCCGCCCTCGCCGTCGCCGGGGCCATGCTCCAGTCGCTGTTCCGCAATCCGCTCGCCTCCCCGTATACGCTCGGCGTCTCCAGCGGGGCATCCCTGGGAGCGGCCATCGCCATCACCTGTGCGGGCACCGGGTTGTGGCTCGGCATCCCCGTGGTCAGCTTGGCGGCTTTCGTCGGAGCCCTCGTCTGCGTCAGCGTGGTCTACCTCGTTGCCCGCCTGCGACAGGGACAGGCAACGGCCACCCTGCTCCTGGCCGGCCTGACGCTCGGGTTCATCAGCTCCGCTCTGATCGTGCTGGTCATGTTCCTCGCCGAGATCCGCGACTCAGACCACATCCTGCGTTGGATGATGGGCTCGCTGGAGATCGTCGGCATGAATCCCGTCTGGGAGGCCCTCGCGTTGGCCGCCCTGGCCGGTGGCGTGGCCGCCTATCTGCATCGCGACCTCGACCTGCTGATGATGGGCGAACTTGTGGCCGCCAGCCGGGGGGTGTCCGTACGGCGGTCGCGTCGGCTGGTGTATTTCTCGGCTTCGCTGCTGACCGCCGGCGTGGTCGCACACTGCGGGCCCATCGGCTTCGTCGGACTGCTCATCCCGCACATCTGCCGCAGCTTGGTAGGCCCGACACACCACCGCCTGCTCGGGGCTTGCGCCCTGGTGGGGGCGATCTTCCTGCCTTTGTGCGATCTCCTCGCCCGCAACATGCTCTGGTGGCTGGCCGCCGAGTCCCGCCAGATCCCCGTCGGCGTATTCACCAGCCTCGTCGGCGGCAGCTTCTTCCTCTACCTGCTCCTCGCCCGCGGCAACCGAACGGCTCTGTGAGACTTTGTCCAAAAGACTGTGCGGGCGTTTCCCAACCAGAACAGATGAAGATTGGCTGGCCCACTTCATGACTTGAGCATAATGCTTCAGGGGGAATGCCCGGGAGAGGGCTCGAACCTCCACCCCATTTCTGGGACATGGCCCTCAACCATGCGCGTCTGCCAATTCCGCCACCCGGGCTCTATTCGCGGCACCGGCAGGGGGGGCCTGACCGGTACTGTTTGCACTAACCTAACCCGCACCTCGCTCCGGGTCAAGAGCCGGTCGCAGTGACCCTGGCCGGCGGGTGCATCCGCCGTTCAGTGGCAAGTTGCCAAAGGCGAAGTATCGAGGGTGGCATGGGTCGGTACTCCGACCCGTGGCCAAATGCGGATAGCCACTGGCCTGGGTACCCACTGGTTTGGGTACAGACCAGTGCCACCCAGTGCCCCTGAAATTCGGATGCACCCCTGGCCGGCGGCCGCGGATTTCAAGAAAAAACTTGCGGTTGACAGCATGTTCGGAAAGGATGTTGACATGCCCGAGAATGTCTGCCAGATCGCGGTCGCTCAGCTGGAATACGGGAAAGCCCGCCGCGTCTTCGAGGCCGGGGCGGGCGAGGGGTTGATTTGTCTGTCGGCCCCTGCGCAGGAGGAAGAACTGGCCCGGTTCATCGTGGAACACAGGATCCAACACGCGGTCGTCGGGGTCGAGCGGTACGCCGGCCCGCTGTATGACGCCCTCCCGCGCGGCGGCGTGCTGGCCCGGTTCGGGGTAGGGCACGATGGCATCGACAAGGAACGCGCGACGAGCCGAGGGATCCTGTGCACAAACACCCCCGGCGTACTGGATGATTCCGTGGCCGAGTTGACTGTCGGCCTGATGCTGGCGGCGGCTCGCCACCTGCCCGACGTCTCCGCGGCGACTGGGGCGGGCACCTGGGGACCACGCGTCGGCTCGGAGCTGCGGGACAAGACGCTCGCGGTCATCGGGTGCGGGGCGATCGGGCGACGGGTCGCACGAATCGCCGCTCGCGGCTTGGGCATGCACGTGGTCGGCTGCGAAGTAGTCCCTGTCGACAAGGAACGTCTGCGGATCGAGTACGGCTTTGCCGAAATCCGCGATCAGTTCGCCGACGCCGTCGCCGACGCCGACTATGTCACCCTGCACATTCCCAGCACGGCCGACACCCGCCATTACGTGAACCACGCACGGCTTGCCCTGATGAAGCCTTGTTCCTGGCTCATCAACACCGCTCGCGGAGCGCTGGTCTGTGAGGCGGATCTGTACGACGCCCTGTCCGCCGGCCGGATCACTGGAGCGGCTCTCGATGTCTTTGAGCATGAGCCCTATCAACCCATCATGCCGGACAAGGATCTCCGGCAGCTTCCCCGCGTCATCATGTCCCCGCACATCGGCAGCAGCACGCAGGAAGCATGCGACCGCATGGCTTCCAGAGCCCTCACGAATATCCGAATGGCTGAAGCGGGCGAGTTCGCCACAATGGACCTGCTGAATCCCGCTGTACTGAACCGCAAGGAGCACGACCCGACATGAAGAACAAGTTGCGACAGGCCCTGCTGAACCGCGAAGTGACACTCGGAGCGTGGCTACAGATCGGTCACCCGGCCTGCGCGGAGATTATGGCCCGGGCGGGTTTCGACTGGGTTTGCGTTGACCTCGAGCACGGAGCCATCGACCTGGAGACAATGACGGATATCTTTCGGACGTTGGTGGGGTTCGACACCGTGCCGGTCGCCCGCTTGCCGCTGAATGACCCGGTCTGGATTCATCGCAGTCTGGACGCCGGTGCCCGGGCTCTGATCATTCCCATGGTGCACACGGCCGAGCAAGCCGAGCGAGCGGTGCGCGAGGCCAAGTACCCGCCGCGCGGCACGCGCGGTTTTGGATACAGCCGGGCCAACCTGCACGGTATGGATTTCGACGCCTACATCGCCTCGGCGAACGACGAGATCGCGATGATCATGCAGATCGAGCACGCCGACGCGGTCGCCAACCTGGAGGCGATTCTGGAAGTGGACGGCGTAGACGGGTTACTCATCGGCCCGCTGGACCTCAGCGGCTCCATGGGGATAACAGGGCAGATGCAGCATCCGCGGATGGTGACGGCCTTGCGCAGGTACCTCGACGTGTGCCGGGCTCGCGGGGTGTCCGCGGGCATGCATATCGTCCGCCCCAACGCGGAGAACATCCGCGCCGCCCTGGACGATGGGTATACGCTGCTGGTCCTGGGCCTGGACAATGTGTTTCTGGACGAGGGGGCCAAAGCGTGCCTGCGGGCTGCCGGCCGTGAAGCCTGAGCGGCTTGGAGCAAGGAATCTCTGATACGGCCTCGGACATAGGGAGCCCGACGATGAAGCAACCAGGTCGACAAGATGTGTCCATGGCGTCGCGATGGTGGATGGCCGGGGTGGTCACGATGGCGGTTTGCCTCTGCGGTGCGAGGCCGGCTGCCGCCGAGGATGGACCCATTGAAGTCCGCGAGCACCTCCAGAAGGAGCTTCAGCGCAGTCAGCCGGACTACCTGCTCTTCGTTCCCCGGCATTGGGACGGCTCGACGCACGATTCCCACAACGAGCACATTCTGGTCTTCGACGGCCCCGACGGTTCGCTGATGGCCGTCTGGACGCAGTCCATGCGTGATCCCGGACCGGCGAACCGCATCCTCTTCGCCCGCTCCGATGATGATGGAGTGACTTGGGCCCCGCCGCTCCGGATCGCCGGTCCCACTACGCCCGACGATCCCGCCCACATGGCCAGTTGGGCGTTTCCCATGGTCTCCAAACACGGCCGCGTTTACGTGCTCTACAACCAGAACCACGGCAACCAGGGCTGGATCAAGATGCACACCGGCACCATGGACGGCATCTACAGCGACGACAACGGGCACACCTGGTCCAAGCCCCAGCGGATCCCCATGCCCCACAGCATCTACGACGACCCCGACGGCAAGATCCCGGCCGAGTGGATCGTTTGGCAGGTGCCCGAGCGGGACCTGCAGGGCCGGTACTTCGTCGGGTATACCCATTGGGTGAACAAGGCCCGGGCCACCCGCCCCGAGGCCGAGTCATGGACCGAGATCGAGTCGGTCTGCGAGTTCATGCGCTTCGAGAACATCGACGACCACCCCGAGCCACGCGATATCCGCGTGACCTACTCCGCCTGGGGAGACCAGGCTCTGCGGGTGCCGCACTTCAAATACCCGCTGGTCAGCGTTGCCCAGGAACCCAGCATCGTGCGTCTGCCCGATCAACGACTCTTCTGCGTCATGCGCACCAACGCGGGCTACATCTGGTACAGTCTTTCCGCTGACGACGGCCGGACCTGGAGTAACCCCCGCCCGTTGCTGCGCAAGGATCACGGCGTGCCCATTCTCCAACCGGTTGGTTGTTGCCCGATCTACCGCCTCGCGGACGGCCGCTATGTCCTCCTGCACCACAACCACCGCGGCGACATCGAATCGAAGCCGGAGGGCACGCATCGGCCTCGCCGACCGGCCTTCATCGCCCTCGCGGAGTTCCGCCCCAACGCCGACCAGCCCCTCTGGTTCAGCGAGTCCAAGCAACTCATGGACAACGACGGCATCGCTGTCGACGGCCGCGACTCCAAAGACCATCCCAACGTTCAAACCGGCATCGGACTTTACTCGAGCTTCACCACCCGCGGGGGCAACAACGTGTTGTGGCACACGGACCGCAAGTGCTTCCTGGTGGGCAAAAAGATCACGCCCGAGTTCCTTTCGGACCTCAGGGTGCCAGCGAAGTAGAAATCAAAGAGAACCGTCGCGTCAGGGAGAGTCGTCGTCGCTCCGTCCACCGCTTCGCGAGATGCCTCTCAGGCCAGAGACGTCGCCGCGGACACACGGTTGACGGAAAGTGAGCCATCCTCTTCCTGGATGGCCGGCGTCACCAGATCCAGTAGTTGCCCGATGTACTCGGTGACGTGGGGGATCTCGAGAGCCTCACGGCCGAGGGCACTGCCCAGCCGCGAGTTGTCGTAAACCACATCCATATTCAGGAACGGAAGGTAGTACTTCAGCGTCGCGAAGAACTTTCGCTGCCGGGGGGTCCGAACGTATCGGCGATGGATCTCGCGCGTCCACTGATCCGGGCGAATCAAGGTCAGCGGCGTAGACCTGGCGTAGTACTTGTCGAGGTAGCCGGCCACCTGCCCGCAGCGCATCGCGCCGCCCTCGCCCGCCGAGATGTGGTAACAGCCATACTCGCGCTTCGGCGTCTGAAGCAGGCGGACCATTGACTCGACGACGAAAGACACGGGCACGACGTCCACCCGCGATTCCGGATTGACGGGCACGGCCTCGAACTCGTTGAGCAGCGGGAGGAACCACAGGATCGCCTTGGCGAAGTTCTCCGACGGGAGTTCCGCACTCAGCACGATCGACGGGCGCACGACCAGGGCCGGCAGACCCGATGCCCGAAGCACCTGTTCCGCCACCAGCTTCGATCGGGTGTACTCGTTGAAGTGCCCGTCACCCGTGTCCGTGTCGTCGGTCTCGGTCACGCACCGGTTGACCACCGTGCCGCACACCGTCGCCGTGCTGATGTGCACGATCAACGGGGAACGCTTGCAGGATCGCGTGAGACTGATCAGGTTCTCCATGCCAGCAATGTTGGTTTGTCGACAACTGATATCCCGGATGAAGGAGAGTTCCGAAGCGCAGTGGATGATCATATCGACCGAGTCGGTGACCCGGGCGAAGTCCGCACTGTTCATGCCGAATTGGGGAGCGGTGACATCGCCCGCGACCGCCTCCACAGGCACCTCGCCTCCCAGGCAAGTCTGATCGCTGCTGAGTCGAAACCGGTCCTGCAGGCGGTCATCAGCGGACCGTCCGGTCTGGGGACGAATCAGACAGGAGACCCGGCCCACGCCGCTGCCAACAAGCCGCCGGACCAGTTCGCCGCCAATCAAGCCGGTTGCACCGGTTATCAGGATATTCGTATCTTCATTCAACATCTGGAGTTTCCACAGCCTCAGGTGATCAGCACACCGGCTACTCTCCGGGCATTATATCGGCGTTCGACACAAGATGCACGCCCGTATGCTCGCCAGGCAGACGGGGAAAGGACGGCATGTGGCACCGTACACCGACCTCACTGCATTCTGCTAACAGCGGTATATTAGCGACTCACGGCGTGGTGGCAATCCCCCAGACGGTGTTTTGGGGATCCGGCAAAACGAGCAAGGCCCCATAAGTCGCACCCGGCGACGCCGAGTTGGCATGACAGGCCAGCGGTCTGCATGGTCAGTGGGCAGCCGGCCAGGACCACCGCCCGCGACAGAAACAGGCTTCCTTGCCAACCACATGGGGCCAACGTGCGTATCGAGGCCAACCGATGTACGCCGACGAGGTGCATGACCGGAGGTTCACCGAGTGGACTCGCTGACATGGATGATCGCGACGATCGGCTTGGCTGGGCTGTGGCTCCTGGCGGTTATCCGCCACCGCCGGCAGGTCCGAAGGCTGGCTGGCGACGGTGACCCGCGCGATGGCATCGTGATCTTTGTCGAGCCGGTGCGATGGCTTTTCATCATCTGGGGCTTCCTGCCGTTTGTGCGAGGACTGCGGCGGGGAGGTTACAACGGACAGATTCGGCTGTTCCGCTGGAGCAAACGGGCCGGCGCCCTGCTGGTCATCCCCGATCTGATGCGGCACGAGCGGCTTCTGGCGAAGGCGGCCAGACTGGCCCGGCTCATCGACAGCACAGTCAAGGAGCACCCCAATATCGCCATCCACTTGTGCGGCTACTCCAGCGGCTGCTACTTGGTGACCGAGGCTGTCGGTTTGCTCGGGGACACCCGGCCGCTCGGCACGGTGATTCTCCTGTTGGCGACTGTTTCGCCGAGCTACCCCCTGCACGACTCAGTCCACCGGGCACGGGCGGTCCACTCGTTCCATTCGCCGCTGGACTGCCTGATCAACGGTCTGGGGCCGTGGGTCTTCGGCTGCAATGATCGGCGGCGGGGGTTGGCGGCGGGCATGGTGGGATTCAGGAATCCGCCTGCGGGACTCACGCAACATGCTTGGTCACCCAGGGATTTGCGTCTGAACTACTTCGGGGACCATTTCACCATCACGTCGGCCCGGTTCGTGGCGGAGCGAATCGCACCACTGCTGGCGGGCCCGCCTCGTCATGATCGCCCCTGTGGCGATCAACCGGTGTCGGCGGCCCACCCGTAGCGGCCGCCCCCCGTGGCGGCCGTTACGTCGTGGCTTGGCGGATGGCGTAGTAGTCCTCGCGTGACAGGCGCCAACCCAGAGCCCCGGCGGCCTCCTCGATCTGCTTCTCGTTCTTGATGCCGACGATGGCGCAGTGCACGGCCGGGTGCTCAAGCAGCGCACGGATCGACAATTGGGTGATACTGCGTCCAAGCCGGTCGCCGATGGGGCGAAGTCGGTTGACCTTCTCCACGTTGGCGCGGAAGGCCTCGCCCTTGAACATGGGGCTCATGGCCCGCACGTCGTTGAAGGTCTCGGTGCCGGTGAACTTGCCCGTGAGCAAGCCATACTGCAGCGAGCTGTAGGTCAGCACGCCGAGGTTGTGGGTCATGCAAAGCGGCCCCAAGCTGCTCTCGAACTCGCGATCGAGCAGGTTGTACCGCGGTTGGACGGTATCGAAGTGCCCGAAGGTGTTGGCCGCTCGGAGCTGTTCCACGTTGAAGTTGCTCACGCCGTAGAACCGGATCTTGCCGTCTTTCTTGAGTTTCTCGAAGGCCCGCGCGGTCTCTTCCAGGTGGGTCATCACGTCGAAGGTGTGGGCCTGGTAAAGGTCGATGTGGTCGAGGCCCAGGCGTTTGAGCGATTGCTCGCATTCCCAGACGATGTAATCGCCGGACAAATCGCCAACGCGCGGCGATCCCGGCTCGCCAAGCCAATGGTGGTAGACCTTGGTGGCGAGCACAAAGGCCTCGCGTGGGATACCCTTGAGCATGCGACCCAGCAACTGTTCGGCAAACCCATCGCCGTAGGCGTCGGCGGTATCGAAGAAGTTGATGCCCAGCTCGATCGCCCGCCGCACAGCCCGGGTGAGGCGATCTTCCTCGACCACCGGCCAATACTCATTGGCTGCCATCTGCCAGCAGCCGAAGCAAACGCGACTGACCTGTAGATCCGTTCGCCCGAGCTTGATCTTCTCCGCCATCATGGCCTCCTCGCGTTTCCAGTGGCCCCTACCTCCTCAAGGGTTTTCAGGGGCATCCAAGCTACCGCTTCCTGACGGTCGCGGTTCCGCATGACGTTCTCGCACACGTTCTTACCCGAACTCCACCTCGATGCGGTTCACCTTCGACGTCGACAGGCTGGCCAGCGGCACGCGCTGCCCGCAGGCCTGGCCGTTGAGTCGGATGCGGGCACCAGGCGGCCCGGTCCGCTTGAAGGCGACATGCACCGCCCTTCCGCGCCATTGTCGCCGCACCTCGTAATTCGTCCAGGTCTTGGGTGGACACGGTTGGATGACCAAGGCATCGAAGTCGGCCCACACGCCGACCAGCCTCTCAATCACCCGGCGATACCAGGAGACCGAGCCGGTGAAGTTGCTGAACAGCTGCTTTCCGTAGGCTGGGTGGTCTGGCCCGACGGTGAAGTTGGACTGCTGCTGGCGGGGACCGGTGGCGAGATCCTGCACCAAGCTGGAAGGCAGGGTGCGCACCAGCCAATCGTAGCATTCGTCGCCGCGTCCGGCGTGCACGAGTGCGTACAGATAAAAGGCTTCCCCGTGCAGATAGAGGCTGCCGTTTTCGAAGAGGCCCGGCTTCTGGTCGGCGATGCGTCCGACGTCGGCACGGCTGCGTTGCGAGTACGGCGGGGCCAGGAGCCTATGGCCCAGCGGCGTGGCGAGTCGCTCGATGGCGGCGTGGACCGCCTCTTCTCTGCCGGCGGCTGCGGCCACGCCGGTGAACAGGGCCCAGGTGTTGACGTTGAGATGGATGCGGCCCTCAGGGTTGTCCTTCGAGCCGATCGGCAGGCCGCGACCGTTGATCGCGTAGATGTACCACTTGCCGTCCCAAGCATGCTCGTTGATCCGCCGCGTCAGCGTGTCGATGAGGCCGTGCATCTCTCGGGCGTGGTCCTCGCGGCCAAGATGGCTGGCCAGTTCCTCCATTCGCTGGGCGGCATGGATGCAGGCACAGGAAAGCCACACGCTGACGCCCTTCTCGCCGCCGATGCCGGACAAAGCGTCGTTCCAGTCACCGTAGCCGATGCGACACAGGCCATGGTAGCCGGTGTTGGCGGCCAGGGAGCGAACCGCGGCCAGGGCGTGCTCGTAGACCGTGCCGGTGTGCGTGTCGTCGGGCTGCTGGGTCTGCATGTCGAAATACGCCACCGGTTCATCGAGCACGCCGAAGTCGCCGCTCTCCTTGAGGTACTGCACCAACGTGTCGGGAATCCAGGACGAGGAGTCCATGTACATGCGCATGTCTTGGCCGGCCCCGGGGCAGGCTTCGTACTGGCGGACGGCCCGTCCGTCGGCGGCTTGGTAGCGCAGGGTGTGCAGCAGTTGCCGGCGCACGAAGCTTGGCTCGCAGTCGCAGACGCCGAGCAAATCCTGCAAGACATCGCGATATCCGATCTTGTCCAGGGCCCGGCAGAAACGCGACTGATTGCGGGCCTGGTAGCGCGACCAGATGTTGAAGTAGCGATCGAGGTCCGCCGACGGCGTGCGGATCATGCTGGATTGGATGCGTTCCATCCAGCCCCTTCTGACCGCGCTGGTACAGTGATCGGGATCGGCGAGCACGTCGGAGCGAACACGGGCCAGATACTCGCGGCGCTGGTCGGTCTCGTAGGGGCACCAGCCGTAGGCGCACACCCAGCGCGCGGACTCGCCGGGGGCGAGATCGGCGTTGAATTGGGCCGCGGCCACCAGCCCCGCGTACGGCTGCAAGCCCAGCGAATTGCGGCAGCGTCCTTCCCGCACCGCGGCCGGCGGCACGCTTCGCCCACCGACGCCGTTGTAGATCTCGCCCATCATGTCGAAGCCGGCAAACCTCGGCCGGGCCAGGAAGAAAGCCTGCCGCCGATGCCGGTTGTTCTGGTCGTGGTTCAGGAAAACCAGCGCATCCTCTTCGAGCAGGCCTTCGCACACGATCCGTGGAACGAAGTAGTAGGAGGGGAAGGAGTCCACATTCACTCGCACGTCGGCGAACCAGGAAAACCGCCGCGGGGTATCGCCCGTGTTGCTGACACTCACCTGCCAGCTTTCGAGCGGCAGACCTGGGTGCACGCTGACTTCCAGCGAGCAGGTGAGCCCGCCCCGCTCCGCGTGCAGGGCCATGCGGTCCAGTCCCTGGAGGCAACGCCAGCCGGAGTAGGCGTCCTCCTCGACGCCGGGGACGGGGAACATGGGCCAGGCCCGCCCCTGCTCGTGGATGAAGAATCGGCGGACATCCTGCGGCTCCGGGGCGGTGGGCACGTAGTTGGTGTCCAGGTGGCTGGTCATGCGGCCAGCCAGCACGCTGGTCAGGCACGAGAACCCGCCGCCGAGTTGGTCCCAGAAGCTTCCCCAGGTGCCCACCTCGCGCGGCAAGCCGGAGGCCATCAGGTGCAGGCACGGCCGGGGTGTACGCAGGCTGGTGATAACCACCTCGCTGTCGGTCAGGAAACCCGCCGCGTCGCGGGTGTCCTCAAAACGCGCGTAACGATTCAACAGGGTCTGCCAGGCTTGTGGATCGATGCCCTCCCGCGGCAGCCTGCCCGCATGCAGATTCTGGTGCAAGCGGTTGAGCGTTTCCTCGATGGCAGTGGGCATGGGTGTCGCTGCTCCGGAAAGGTGCAGAAACCGGGGGTTGTCACCCCCGGCTCATCCTGGAGTTGCTCCGAGACGACGAGAACCGGTGGTTATCACCCCGGCTCCTGAGTGCGTCTTACCCGGCACGCGGGTGCGCTGGGCTGTCTTGCCTGACCGGCCGGGTCACCTTATCCTAGGCGTTGGATATTGCCAAGTTTGTCCAGGTTAAGGAGAGCAGGCATGATCGGCGTTGGCATCATCGGAGCGGGGTTCATCGGGCGAAACCACTTCAACCAGTACGAAAAACTCACCGATCGGTGCAAGCTCGTCGCTTTGTGTGACAAGGAAGAGCCGCGACGGCTGGGCGACTGGTCAGGCGTCGGTGGGAACGTCGGCGACACGCAGGGCACGCGGCGCGATCTGGGAGACATCCGGCCATACGCGGACTGGAAGGAACTGATCGCGGACCCGAAGGTTGATCTGGTCGACATTTGCGTGCCGACCTATCTGCACAAGGAGATGGCCATCGCCGCCCTGAAGGCCGGCAAGCACGTCCTCAGCGAAAAGCCCATGGCGCTCAACTTGCAGGAATGCGATGAGATGCTGGCCGCCGCCGCGTCAGCCAAGGGCCGCTTCATGATCGCTCAGTGCATCCGCTTCTGGCCGGAATGCGTCTGGCTCAAACAAGCCATCGACGACCGCCGTTACGGAGAGCTCAAGGCACTGCACCTCCGGCGGCAAGCCAGCACGCCAGGCTACTCGCTGAACAACTGGATTCTCGACCCGGCCCTGTCCGGCGGAGCCATTCTGGATTTGCACGTGCACGACGTAGACTTTGCCCTTTTCCTGCTGGGCAAGCCGGAGGCGATTTGCGCCCAGGCCTGTCAGCGGACCGCAGGGGCGTACGATCGCGTCCACGCTTTGTGGCACTATCGCCCGGATCTCGTGGTGCAGCTTGAGGGGTACTGGGACATGCCGCCCGCATTCGGCTTCAACATGGGATTCACCGCCAGGTTTGAGAAGGGAGCGGTGGTTTTTGATATCTGCACCGGCCAGCCGCTGACCGTTTACACCCCGGACGGCGGCAAGGAGACACCGGAGATGCAGCCCAACGACGGCTACTACAACGAGATCGATTACTTCCTGGGCTGTATCGAGCGAAACGAGGCGCCGCGGACGAGCACGCCTGCTGAAAGCCGCGACGCGGTGGGCATCGCCCTGATCGAGAAGCAAAGCGCCCAGACCGGGCAGGTCATCAAGGTCCGCTGACCGCGTGCCCGCTATGGCAGCGCTGCCTTGTAGCGGCCGCTGGGCTGCCTTGTGGCGGCCGCCGCCCCTGGCGGCCGCTGGACGGCGAGAGATCTTCAGGCGGCGGAGAGGGCGGCCGCTACCGGAAAGCCCAAGCCATCGTTGTCATGCTAAGGTTTCGCATGCGGGTGTGCCCCGTCCTCGCTACAGAAGCCAGCCTACCCCGGCAGCCCGGTCATCCACTCACGGACCGCACTGGCGGCGACTTGGACGACATCCTGGCCGGCGTCCTCCGCCTCGAGGATGCGCCGCACCAGGGCACTGCCGATGATCGCTCCGTCGGCCTCCTGGCAGACCAGCCGAACTTGATCCGCCGTGCCGATCCCGAACCCGACCACAACCGGCTGCCCGGAGGCCTGCCGCAGATCGTGCACGTTCTGCACCAGGTCTGGCGGCAACTGGTTCCGCTCGCCGGTGATACCGGTGACCGAGATGTAGTAGACGAACCCGCTAGACAGTTGGGCGATCCGCCGACGCCTTTCAGGGGGCGAGGCCGGCGACACGAGCAGGGGAAGGCACAGACCCGCCGCGGCTACACGTTCCGCTACCGGCGGAGCCTCCTCCAAGGGCAGATCGGGCAGAATCAGCCCGTCGATGCCCGCCTCGGCCACTCGCCCGATGAAAGCGTCGACACCGACGCGGCAGACGATCGAATACGAAAGCATCGCCAGAAGCGGTAACTCATGCGATCGTCGGAACCGCTTGACCATGGCCAGGATCTCCCGCACGCGAACCCCGCGGTCGAGGGCTCGGGCGAAGGAGGCCTGGATCACCGGACCGTCGGCGATCGAGTCAGAGTACGGAATACCCAGCTCTACCGCGGTTACGCCCAGGTCTGCGAGGGCCTCGAGGATGCGCTCGGTGGTCTCGATGTTCGGCACACCGGCGGTGACGTACGGCAACAGGCCCTTGCGTCCGGCGGCGGACAAGGCTGCGAGCCCGGCTTCGATGCGATTGGTTCGTGTATTCATGGCGGCGACTATCAGACCGGCAGACCACCTCAGAATCAAGTCCCCGTCCCTCGCCGGGGCCCCATCAACAAGTTGACTGGGTCCGCCATCAACAAGTTGACTGGGTTCTGAGCCCGGCGGGGGCGAGCATTGACAGCGGAATTGACCCATTCGCGGCGATGCTCGATACTGACGGCGGTGAAGGCCCTCTGCTACAACGAAAGTCTGTCCCTGGAGCCTCGCTACCCGGAGCCGCAACCGGGTCCCGAGGAGGCGCTGGTCGGGGTGCGCTTGGCGGGTATCTGCGCGACGGATCTGGAAATCACCCAAGGCTACATGAGCTTCCGGGGCGTACTGGGGCATGAGTTTGTGGGCGTCGTGCTGCGCGGACCGCGTGCGTGGCGCGGCAAGCGGGTGGTGGCGGAGATCAACTGCGTGTGTGGCCGGTGCGAGCTGTGCCAGCGCGGGCTGTCCAATCATTGCCGGCGACGGACGGTGATCGGCATTCAGGGCCGAGACGGCGTGTTCGCCGAGCAGGTGGCTTTGCCGGTGCGTAATCTTCACGAGGTACCGGAAACGGTCACCGATGAGCAGGCGGTTTTCGTCGAGCCGCTGGCGGCCGCGTACCAGGTGGTGAAGCAATACCCGATCGAGAAGCGGATGCACGTCACGGTCATCGGCTCGGGTCGGCTCGGTCTGCTGGTCGCTCAGGTTTTGCAGGCCACGGGGTGCGAACTCGAAGTGGTTGGGCGAAACGAACTGACCCTCAACTTCTGCGAGAAACGGGGCATCCGTACGGTTCCGGTGGCGGAGGTGCGGCCGCGGGGTGACCGCGACGTGGTGGTTGAATGCAGCGGTTCGCCGGCGGGTCTGGAGCTGGCCCTGCGGTTACTTCGGCCGCGTGGGATGCTGATTCTCAAGAGCACTCACGCCGAGGCCGCTCCGCTGAACCTCGCCCCGGTGGTGGTTAACGAGATCACCGTGCTGGGTAGCCGTTGCGGCCCGTTCCCGGACGCCCTTCAGGCCCTGGCTCGTGGGCAAGTGGACGTCGAGTCCATGGTCTCGCGAACACTGCCGTTAGATCGCGGCCTGGAGGCGTTGGCCATGGCCGCCGACCCCCGCTACATCAAGATCCTGCTGAAAGTCGCGTCATAACCATGCATTGCACCACGGATGGCGAGTTGAAGGTATTTCGCTTCGAGCGGTTGGCCACCGAGCCTGGCTTGGCCCACGTGGTCGTGGCCCGGCCGTACAACTACGCGCCGCACCGGGGCGTGGGCCGGGAGAATGCCCTGGCCGCTCGTCGCCGGGTGTGCGAGCTTCTGGGGATGCCGTTCGATCGGCTGACCTCGCCGTCGCAGGTGCACGGGCCGGAGGTACTCGCGGTGGAGGCAGGCGACGTCGGCCGAGGGCGGGACGGGCGTCAGACCGCGGTGCCGTTCGTGGATGGGTTGATCTGCGATCGACCGGGTGTGCCGCTGATTCTGCTGTCGGCGGACTGCCCGCTGGTGTGCGTGTACGACGCGGATCGGCCGGCGGTCGGGGCGGTACACGCCAGTTGGCGCGGCACGGTGGCGGGGGCGGCGGAGAATCTCGTCCGGCAAATGGTGCGTGTGTTCGGCAGCGATCCGGGGCGTCTGCTGGCGGCGGTTGCGCCGTCCGGCGGGCCGTGCTGCTACGAGGTCGGCCCGGAGGTGCAACGCATCGCGGAGGGGCGGCTGGACTGCTCCGAGGAATGCTTCCGCCGGCGGAACGGCCGACTGATTTTCGATCTCTGGGCCGCCAACCGTCGGCAGTTGATGAACGCCGGCATCGGCGAGGATCGCATCGAGTTGCCCGGTCTGTGCTCGATCTGCGATCTGCGTTTCTGGAGCCACCGCCGCGACGGTGACGAGGCCGGCCGCTTCGCCCTCTTCGTTGGTCTGTGCGGATAACGACGGACGCCGGCGGCCAACGGCGCTGTCATCCAATGCCCGTGCCCCGTACAATAGTCCCCGCTTTCGTCCCGCGGCGTTCCGTGGATCGCTGCCGTTTCGACCGTTACCGCAGGAGACCTTACCCGTGTTGCCGATCCTGATGCGTTACGGACTGTGGCTGTTGGGCTTCTGGATGCTGGCCGCCCTGCTGATGGCCGGCCTGACGCAGTCGAATCGAGACTCGCGATCGAGCGCTCTTGCGGCCGAGACGGCCCCGGCCGACGAGTCCGCTTCCGAGCGCCCGCGCACCTACGAGCAACTGCCCGGCGTGGTCCACATGTTGCCCGAAGCCCTGCCGATCGAGCGGCTTCAGGACAAGCCGCTCTATGAGTTCACCGAGCTCGACTTGGCCGCCTACCTCGAGCATCTCAGCGATCGTGAAGCGGACCCCATTGCCCGAGTGATGCACTTGGCTCGCAAGAACATCGGGCAGCCCTACAAGCTCTTCCTGCTCGGCGAGTTCCCTTTTGAGACCCACGACCCCGACCCTCTCTACTGCCTCACGCACAGCGACTGCGTCACCTTCTGCGAACACACCTATGCCATGGCCCTGTCCCGGGGTTGGGAATCGTTCTTCCTGCTGTTGCAGCGGCTGCGTTACAAGGACGGCCAGATCGGCATCCGCACCCGCAACCACGAGATGACCAGCGAGTGGAACCAGCACAACGCGTGGCTGTTCGAGGATATCTGCCGGACGCTCGGAGGAGGTAAACAGTGGGTCGATATGCTCGCATTCTGGTCGCCTCGCGAGTTCTTCCACAAGATGCGGCTTCCCTCGACGCGGCCGGACGTCGAATGGCCCGACGTGTACATCCCGCGAGCCCGCGTGCCCAACGTGCTGCCGGACCTCAGGAACGGGGACATGGTCAACGTGATCCGGGGCGACGAGCGTCACCAACTCGTGGCTCATGTGGGCATGATCGGCTTGAACGCCGAGGGCAACGTGTACCTGATTCACTCGGCCAACCCGCAAGTCAGAGAGGAGCCGCTGTTGGCGTATCTCCAGAAGGACGCGCGAATCTTGGGCTTCAAGTTCCTTCGTCTGCGTCCGCTTCCCGATCGGTTGGTGCGTGAAGAACTCGCCCGCACCCGGGTCGGGCCGGCATTGATGTCCGAGCGGGCGAATTGATCGCTCGAAGGCAATGACGTGACCGCGAAGCGGCAAGCCGGCAGCGGAGTTCAGTTCGCAGTCTTGATGCTCTGGTGACCCGGCGGATTGACCGGGGGGTGTCATCCGCGGCTCGCGCTCCCACTTGCTCGCTCGGGCGCTCGTTTGCTCGAAGGAATTTGCGAAGTCGATTTGACTTTTGCGATTTCTGGTGTATATTGATTAAACAGCGGCCCGGCGGGCCGTTTCGTTTTTTTGTGCGTTGTTCCGTTTCCCGGTGCAGTGATGAACGTCCTGGTTTCTGACAACCTGATGGTTCGTGCGGCCGACGACAGGCTGCGCATCGTGGTCGTTCATGGCCGGCCGATGGGCTTTGGCCATGTGGCGATGTCGATGCGGGCAGACCTGCCTTGTCGGGAATACGTCGGCACGGATTACGAAAGGGGCGGGCCGTAGGGTAACGGGATATTCGGGATATGTCTCAACCCTGCAGCCCTTCGAGGTCTGCGGGGTTTTTTGTTGGGTTGATTGAATCGTTCCGAAAATCGTTTTCGGTGCGGGCGGGTGGTCTGCGCGCGTCGGAAGCGTGAAAGGCAGGTGTATCATGGCGCAGGCAACCGTGTTGACAAGGCGACAAGCGGCAGCTCGGCCGCGGGTGGATGAGCCCGTACGGAGTTCGCGAGTGGTCTGCTATGTGGGTGAGCGGATCTACTTCAGCACGCTCGAGCCGGAGGACGCTCCCGTCCTGGAGCGCTGGATCAACGATCCGCACATCTGGGCCAATCTGAGCATGAGGCCGCCCTGCAACGCTCCACGGGAGCGGGCCTGGATCGAGAAGCTGGGCAGTGACCCGTCGGAGCACGTGTTCGGTATTGTGGTTCGGGCGGAAGATCGGCTGATCGGGTCGGTGGGTCTGCATCGCATTCACCCGGCCAACCGCAGCGCGATGCTGGGCATCTCCATCGGTGATGCCGGGTATCACAACCGAGGCTACGGCACCGAGGCGGTGAAGTTGATGCTGCGGTACGGGTTCGAGGAGTTGAATCTCAACCGGATCGGGCTGGCGGTTTACGCGCACAATCTGCGGGCGATCCGCTGCTACCAGAAGGCGGGATTCGTACCCGAGGGCTGCTTGCGGGACTCACTCTACCAGGGTGGGCGGTTCCACGACGAGTACCGCTTCGCGATCCTGCGTGCGGAGTGGGACGCCGCTCAGAAGGTTGACCACCCGGTCCGGCGCGCCGCCCGACGCACCGTCGAGCTGGGTCGTGCCCCTCAAGCGGCCGTCGCGTGCGGCTCGCTTTGAGGGATGGTGATGGTCACGCGAGTGCCCTTGCCGACCTCACTTTGCAGATCGACGGTGCCCTTCATGGCCGCGACGGCGTGGCGAACGATGGACAGGCCCAGGCCTGTGCCTCGCGCCACGCCGCTGCGGGCTTTTTCCACCTGGTAGAATCGCTCGAACACGCGCTCCTGCTCATGCGGAGCGATGCCACAGCCCGTGTCCCCGACAGTGATCGATATGGCCTCGAGCGGTCGGTTGTCGGCCGGCGAACGAGAACAGATCACTGAGATGCGTCCGCCCGGCTCGGTGAACTTGATCGCGTTGTCGAGCAGGTTGTCCATTGCGATGCGCAGCAGGTGCGGGTTGACCGCCATGGTGAGCAGACCCGCCGGCTGATCGGCGGACCACTGAAGCTGCCGGGCGTCCAGCCGCTCCTGAGACCGCTGACGCAGTTCATCGAGGAACCGCGCGATATGGACCGTCTCAGGCTCAGGAGACGTAGCGGCCGACTCGATGCGCGAGAGGTCGAGCAGGTCAACAACCATGTCTTCCATACGGCGGCTTTGCCGATCGATGATGTCCAGAAAATGCCGTGCGGCCTCAGGATCGCCGGCACAGTCGCAGTCCATGAGCGTCTCGACCGCGGCGCGGATGGTCGAGAGCGGGGTGCGCAGCTCGTGTGAGGCGTTGGAGGCGAAATCGCTCTTGACGCGCACGGTGCGGGCCAGCTCGGTGATGTCGGTGAGCACGACCATGCGTCCGACGGGCCTGCGTTCCGCGGAGGGTGGTCTGGCATCATCCTCCTCGAATTCAGGCAGCATGATGTCGGACGCGCGGGCCAGCATGGTCAATTCGGCGTTGCGGCCCTCACCCTGGCGGTGGATCTCACATACCGTGCGGCGGGATCCGCGGGAAGAGGACGACGAGGCTCGCCGCTCGTCTTCCGCCGGGTGGGGCAGGAGCATGTCCTGCAGTTCCGGCTGGGAAACGCATGTCCGGATCGCCAGCCCCTTGAAGCCCGCCGGGTGGCGCAGGCTGCTTGAGCCCAGCCCGAGTAGTCGGATGGCCTCGGGGTTGATGAGTACGATTCTGCCGTCGGGACCGGCGACGATCACCCCTTCGCGGAGCTGGGTCATGAGGGATTCGAGTGTCCGGCGTTGTCGATCGATGGTTTGGAGGTGCCCGGCGAGGTGTTCGCGCATTTCGTTGAGCGAATTGGCGAGGAGGGCTATCTCGTCGCGGCCGGCCACACGGGCCCGCGCTGAGAGATCGCCGCGGGAGAGACTGTGGGCGGTGGTCATGATCCGGTGGATGGGTTTGCTCCACAACCGTGCCAGGTGAACCGCAAACACGATGGAGGCTGCAAGCCCCAGGAGGGTGACCGTCCAGATGATCCGTTGGACGGCCCGCTGTCGTTGGCTGATGACCCGACTGGCGACGGATACGCGGATCACGCCGCGGGGTGCTTCGGCCTCACCGATGCGCACGGCCACGTACTGCATCTCGCGCCCGACCGTCTGGGAGTCGTGCATGTCCATTCCCCAGCCATTGGCAAGGGCTTGTTGGATCTCGGTGCGGTCCGCGTGGCGCTCCATGCGTTCGACGTCGGCCTCGGAATCCGCCAGCACCGTCCCGTCCGGCAGGAGCAGGGTCAGGCGGATCGCGGCCTCCTCACCGCGTCCCAGCCGCTTGGCGAACCGATCGAGCTGGGCGGCATGGGCCAAGTCAAAGCGGTCGTGTAAGGTCTGGGCCAGGATGGTTGCTTGGGAACGCAGGTTCGCCGTCAGCTCTTGCCCTTGGAGCCGATTGAGTTCATCGGCGATCAGCCATGCGCAGGTTCCCAGAACCGCGGCGATCAACAGCGCGTTGCCCAGAAGGAGTTTCCAAAACAGACTGCCTAGCCGCATGATGGCTGAAGCTCCCGGAAGGTTCAGGTGGGTGGACGAAAGGTGTACCCGATGCCGCGGATGGTCTGCACCCAGGAGGCCGCATCGCCAAGCTTGCGGCGAAGGGCGGTGACGTGCACGTCGATGGTCCGATCGGTGACCGCGATTCCCATGCCCATGACACTGTCGATCAGCCGTGCCCGCGTCAGCACGCGGCCATCGGCGGCCATCAACGTTTTGAGAAGTCGGAGTTCCGTGGCGGTGAGGGATACGGGTTCGCCGTCAACGGTCAGCTCGTATCGGCTGAGGTCCAGGTGGATTGGGCCGGCCCGCAGAAGCTCGGTCTCGGCCTGAGGGTTCGGATTGTCCCGGCGGCGAAGCAGCGCGGCGATTCGGGCCAAAACGAGCTTCATCGAGAACGGCTTGCTGACGTAGTCGTCCGCACCGAGGGCAAAGCCCACCAGCTCGTCCGCCTCGTCCGCTTTGGCCGTGAGCATGAGGATCGGCGTCGCGGCCAGACGAGGGTCGCGACGCACGCGGGCGATGACTTCGTCACCCGACAGTTCGGGCAACATCCGATCGAGCAGGATCAGGTCTGGAGCAGCGGCCTCCATCTCGGCCAGGGCTTTCTGGCCGTCGGCGGCCACACGGCACTTGTAGCCCTCTCGCTCGATGTTGTGCCGCAGCAAGCGTGCCAGGTCGCTCTCGTCTTCGACGACCAGAATGGACTGTTGCTTGGCCATGGACGACACTCTCTCGATCAGCGTGTCGGCGGGGCTGGTCGGCTTGAGCACACGAGACATGGCGGGAATCGCCGACACCAACAGAAGCTCCTCCAGCGCGGCCGCGCCCCATTGGCCACGAACGCGCGCCCCTGCCATTCGCGTTGCTGCACGGCGGTACCTTACGGGCGGCATGTTAAGCCATTGTGCCAGTCTTGTTAAGAGACCGTGAAGCCGCAAGCGGGTCAGGAAGCCAATTCTGCCATGAGGATGCCCATGACGCTGGGGACGGGTACAATGCGGCCTTTGCGGCACAAGTCCGCAGCCAGCTTGCCGTTTCGCGAGGTGGGTGTCAACGACAATGGCATGCCTTTGCGGGCTTTCGTCAAAGGTTCACAAGATGCGTTATCTGGGAATCGACCTGGGAACTCGACGGATCGGGTTGGCGGTGGGGGATGCCGGCACAAGGGTCGTGTCGCCGTTGCCGCTGCTGATGGCCGGTGGTAGCCCGGAGGCGGATGCCCAAGCGGTCGCGGCGATCGCGGATGAATATGCGATCGACGCCTTGGTGATGGGTTTGCCGTTGAACATGGACGGTTCGGAGGGTCCGCAAGCCAAGTTGTCCAGATCTCTGGCCTCTATCCTGCAACGCAAGACCGGCTTGCCGGTGTACCTCCATGACGAGCGGTTGACCTCGAATGCCGCTGACCACCGGCTGCTGACACGCGAGCTGACCCGGCGACAGAAGAAGGTCAGGCAGGATGGGGTGGCCGCCCAGATTCTGCTGGAATCGTTTTTGGCGTCACATAGCGGGTCGGACGAGACTCCACCGTAAGAGCCCGATACCCTGGGTGCACGAGTGCCTGTGTTGGCTGCGTTTGTCGGGGGAACGGGGCGTCGTCAGGAACTGACGCCGAACAGCAGGGTCACTACAGCCAGGATGAAGGCGTCGACGAATCCGATGAGGATTTGGATGATGACCTCGCTACCGACCAGCCGGAATTCCTGGCTACGTAGGTAGCTGCCCAGCTCGGAGATACTCGCAGCCATGGCGGGTGTAGGCAGCAGCAGCAACGACAGGGCTATCGCGTATAGTCTTCTTCGCATGATCGTGGGCTCCTGAATCCATTCGCATTATAAGTGGCGGCGGGGGGGTGTCCAGGGGGCGATCACTTCAGTCGATCTGCCGGTGTGGGCAGCCTTGAATCCGCCATCCGGTTGGGCTATCGTGCTTGTAGCGTCGAGGAGACGCTCCATTTCGGGATGTGAAGCGCCAGAGGCCATGTCCGTTTCCGCTCGCCGGGTCGGGCAAAGAACAGGGAGGTTGCCCATGGGGTCTGTGCCGGAAGACGAACGGGTCTTGACCTGTGACGGCTGTGGGGCGAACGTGTACCCTGAGCATGTCGAGCGGGGGCTTGCGTTCCGGGTGTCGGGCCAGTTGTTCTGCCATCATTGCATGGCGGATCGCAGGTCGCCCGCCGACCAGGCCGCTCTCTCCGCCGCCGACGAATCCGAGGGCCACGATCGTTCGGCCCACGCCTCGGCGCTTGGCCAGTCGGGCCTGGGCCTTACCGAAGGTCTTCGCCCTGGCGGCCGTGAGTATCGTCGTCCGTTGACCGTGACCGGTACTGGCGCGACGCGGGTGCGTGTCTTTCACTCGAAGATGTCCGACGCGGCCATCCGGCACCTCGAGGACGCGGTCAACGAGTGGCTGGACAGCGATCCGCAGATCGAGGTCAAGCACATCACCACCACGGTGGGGGTATGGGAGGGCAAGCATCCCGACCCCAACTTCATCCTTACGGTCTTCTACTGATGGCCACACGCGGAAGCCGGGCTGCCGCCCGCGACTGTTGCTCCATCATCTGCGGGAGAGGGGCCGGTGGCCGAGGCCGGGCAATCCATCGGGCGACTTCCGCCCTTGTTCAAGGCAGCCAGCCGATTGTCTCGAGCAGCAGAAGCAGGCCATCCTGTGTCCCGATGGGGAAGATGGTCTCGTCCAGGGGGGAATCCAGCCAGTCCTGATTCAGCAGTAGGGTCGCGGAACTGCCGGTTGTGTCCATCAGGTCGTAGATGTTGGCGACGTGTCTGAGCCCGAGCAGGTGACCCATCTCGTGGGTGGCGACGTTGCCGATGGCCGTGCCAAGCTCCGCGTTGCTGAGGACCCGCCCGAACCGCGAAGGGGTGAAGAGATCGGTGAAGACGATTGCCTCATCGGTCTGGTCGGAGTTGTACGCGTCGATGTCCTGCGCGATGCCGAGGGCCCGGGAATGGGTACCGCCGAACAGGAGAGTGGAGTAAGTATTGGCTGGCGGCCAGGCGTCCGACGGCACGACCCTGAGATCCAGGGCCAAACCCTCGAAGTTGTTCAGCATGGTGGCCACGATCTGGTTCTGGACGGCTTGCGTCTGGCCTGCGTATGCCGGGTGGATGTCCGCCGTATCGAACGCTCCTACCGTGTACCGACTGGAAGGGGGGATGAAGATACTGCCGCCCCCGAAGTTGAGCACCAGCGTCTGGGGCACCGGGACGGGCACATTACTGCCATGCACCACGGTGATCAAGGCTTCGTACGAACCGTACGCCCGCCGCTCCGCAAACGGCGATCGGGCGATGGCCAGGAAGTACACCATGCTTTCCCGGCGAATGACCACATTAAGGTAAGGATCGTACTGGAATAGCGCCGCGGATCGGTCGTCATTCTCGAACGCCAGCCGGCCGGCCTCATCGAAGATGGCTAATCTGGCATCCAGCGCAGCGCTTACCGAGCCGACGTCTACCAGCAGTCTGTCGCCGGGCGTCAGACCATCCATGACGAAAACGTCCACGTCGTCGGGCGTACTGATGGTGCCCTGTAGGTACGCCCGCCCTTTGGTGTTCAGGATGATGGTCAGGGCGGTGTCGAACGTGTCATTGGGCTCGCCTTGGACCCGCAGGTCGGGGTACATCGTTGGGTCCACCCCGACGGTTCGATCGGAGTAGTCCTCTGGGAGTGCGGGGAAGCAGCCGGAGATCAGCAGCAGCGTGCAGGCGAGCGCGCCCCAGAGCATGCGAATGGTGCGGGTAGGCCTGCGGATGCCGAGCGGGTAAGTGTACATGCGGTACAACTTTAGTCTCAGGGGCAGCCTCAAGGCAAGGCGCGGGTGTGATGGGAGAGGTGGGGGGCTCGCTTGGTGACCCCCGGCCCCGCACCATCACACGAAGACCTCGATTGGAGTGTTCCGAACCCTTGATGGAAGGCGCTGTGGGGCCGCAGGTTAGGTGGCCTCTGCACCGTGTCCCGGAAGGAGGCTAACAGACCACTACCTTCCGCCTTCCTCGTAAGTGCGGTGCCAGTCCAATCTTGGAGCTTCTTCGGTTTTGCTGCTGGGCTCACATGCCGGCGACATGCGGCGAAGCGAAGCCCGGTTTGGGGCCCTGCGGGCACGGCAAGCGGCATTTCCGTTTGTGGGGTCGCTTTCTTGGGGCTGGGGATACTGTCCGGATTGCGCGCCCAGAGGTCTGAGGACTCGGTACTGAGCCGCCCGCTTTGTGGGCATAGGTGCCTTGCGTGGATAGCCTGTGCCTAGGATGCAGGCATGCGGCGTCGAGCTTTCGGGGCCCGGAACGCGGCTCGCGGGCACGAAAACCGCGATAGGCACCCTGGCCCACGTTGGTACGGGAATTGCCCATAGGTGGCATTGAAGGTTGTCCGAGGCGAGGTGCCCGCCGGCGTCTTGGCCTGCCTTGTGTCCGGTTGAATATCGCTTGGGACGGGTCGATGCCTGTGGTGGCATGGCCCGGTCGTTCAGGAATTGGACTGCCATGCCCACCCGTCGGTTCGGCCGGCCGGTCCGGACGTGCCGGCGGCGCCGCGGGTATCCGTGTTCGTGACTTGCGGTCGTCGGACCGCAAGGCGAGGCGCGCCACTCCTGCTCGCGATTTCAAGGGACAATCCGTGTGATGGTGGCAGTCGGTTGGTGTGATACCCCGATAGGGAAAGGATGGTTCCGCAATGGCCAACAAGATTCAGAATTCCTATGTGCCCCCGAAAGCCAAGACCCCCAAGGACTTCTTCGACTACTGCAAGCAGGTGGGGGCGGAGATCGTCGACTTGAAGTTCTGCGACATGCTGGGCTCCTGGCAGCACTGCTCGTTTCCCGTCGATGAGTGGGACGAAGATACGTTCAAGAACGGCGTCGGCTTCGACGGGTCGAGCATCCGCGGCTGGCAGGATGTCGACGTGTCCGACATGCTCGCTATTCCCCAGGTGGAGACCACCCGGCTCGAGCCGTTCTTCAAAGAGCCGACTGTCAGCATCATTGCAGACATTGTCGATCCCATCAGCCGGCAGTTCTACGGCAAGGACCCGCGTTTCGTTGCCAAGCAGGCCGTCGAGTACCTCAAGAAGACCGGCCTGGGCGATATTTGCCACATCGGACCGGAGCCCGAGTTCTTCATCTTCGACGAGGTCCGCTACGAGCAGAACCAGCACCGCGGTCTCTACGAGATCGATTCGTCCGAGGGGGCCTGGAACACCGCCCGGTTCGAGGAGCCGAACCTCGGGTACAAGCCGTCCTACAAGGGCGGGTACTTCCCGGTCAGCCCGACCGACACTTTCCACGATCTTCGCGGCGAGATGGTCTACGAGATGAAGCGGCTGGGCATCGCCATCGAGGCTCACCATCACGAGGTCGGCACGGCCGGCCAGTCCGAGATCGACATGCGCTTCTGCCCGCTGGTCGACATGGGCGACCAGATGATGTGGTACAAGTACGTCGTGCGCAACGTCGCCAAGCGGCACGGCAAGACCGTGACGTTCATGCCCAAGCCGATCTTCCAGGACAACGGCAGCGGCATGCACACCCACGTCTCGATCTGGAAGGCGGGTAAGCCTTTGTTTGCCGGTAAGGGATACGCGGGCCTTTCGGAGATGGCTCTGCATGCGATCGGCGGCATTCTCAAGCACGCGCCTTCGCTTCTGGCCTTTGCCGCCCCGACGACTAATTCCTACCGCCGCCTGGTGCCCGGCTACGAGGCCCCGGTCAACCTGGCCTATTCCTCGCGGAATCGGTCGGCGGCCATCCGGATCCCGATGTACTCGGACAGCCCCAAGGCCAAACGCCTTGAGTTCCGCTGCCCGGACCCGTCGGCCAACGGCTACCTGGCCTTCTCGGCGATCCTCATGGCGGCCCTGGACGGCATCAAGAACGAACTCGATCCCGGCAAGCCGCTGGATAAGAACATCTACGAGCTGACTGGCAAGGACAAGGCCGCCGTGCCCAATACCCCCGGCTCGCTCAAGGAATCGCTCGATGCCCTTAAGAAGGACCATGCGTTCCTGAACGAAGGCGGCGTCTTCTGCGGCGAGCTGATCGAGACCTGGATCGACTACAAGACCAAGAACGAGATCGACGAGATCGCTCTGCGGCCGCATCCGCACGAGTTCCACCTGTACTACGACAACTGATCGGGCCAGATCGCTGCACGACCCATCGCAGCGGTCGCGCCCCGACTTCGGCGAGCTCAGCCGAGCCGTGGCGACCGGCGTGCTCCTTGCGAGTTCGCTGGCCACCATAGGCGGTGGTCGCTACGCCACGGCGTGAGATACTTGAGCCGACCGCTTGCGGCCTCGCGCGACGATGATTGGATGACCCCAGTGCTGCCCGTGCAGCGCTGGGGTTTAGCTTGTCACGCTGCCAGGTAGTACCAAGCCAGCGATTTGATGTTGAACAGGGCGTGGACGGTCATGGGAACCAGCAGTGTGCCGTGCCGTTCGTACAAGTAGCCCAAGAGGATCCCCAGGCAGACGAGGGCGGGCATGAACTGCGGCGTGCCCAGGTGTAACAGCCCGAACAGCATTGCGGTAGCGAAGATCGCTGCCCATCGGCCGGCCCGCTCGCCCAGTAGCATCGGCGTGAGTTTCCCGATGCTGGTTTGCAGAATGGCGCGGAAAAGCAGCTCCTCGCTGAGCGGGGCGAGGATCGCCGCGCCGCCGATCGCCACAGCCCGTATCCAGACCGGCGTTTCCGCGGCGTTCAATGTGGAGAAGACCGTGTGCGATGGAGGCCTGTAGTCCGGCCAAAGAAGCTCGATAACCCAACTGGTGTACCAAACCACCAAACCGCAGACGTACAAGGCCGCCAGCCAGCCCCCCATGCTGTCGAGCAGTTGCCGCCCGAGGCTGCAAGATGCCCTCGTGAACAGCTCCAGCCGGGCCAGCCGGGCGACGGTCAGGCAAGTCAGGCCGGTCAGCAATTGGGCCGTGGCCATCGACAAGATGCCCGTCCAATCGTCGCGGACCTCATCGGGCAGCGTGTCGGGGATCACGCGGTGGGCAGCGAGTGTGCCGAACGCTCCGCCGCCCAGAAGCGCCGCCATGCAGAGCCAGACCAGAATGGCCAGCAGTTCGTTCGGACGGTGGGGGACCGCGGCCAGCGGGTCTGCCCAACCTGAGCGTCGCCATCGCACCAAGGCGATGGAAAGCACAAGTACTCCGCCGCTCATCAACGCCGCGTCCGCCATCTCTAAGGTGTTCAGTTCCAGACCCATGGCCGAGATGATACACGAATGGGCCCTCTCCCTGTCAGCCCGCCGTGGGTTCGGGTATGTTGGGAGGGTGAGCGAGTGAGTCAGTTGGTTAGTAAGCGGGGGAGGAGTTCTGATCGTGCCCACGATCTTGGATCGCATTGTCGCCGGTAAACACGACGAGCTGGCCGCCCGCCGCGTCGCTCGCCCGTTGGCCGAGGTGCAGCACGCGGCCGCCACCGCGCCTCCGCCGCGAGATTTCCATGCCGCCCTGACCGCCGTCCCCTCGCACGGCGTGCACCTCATCGCGGAGATCAAACGCAAGTCACCGTCGGCCGGCCTGATCCGTGCCGACTTCGACCCGGCCGCCATCGCCGCGGTTTACTATGCCAACGGAGCCAGCGCTCTCAGCGTCCTGACCGACGAGCCCTGGTTCGACGGGCGGCTGGAGTTCATCGAGCAGGTCAAGGCAGCCGTCCCGCTGCCTGTGCTGCGGAAGGATTTCCTTGTCGATCCTTACCAGGTCTACGAATCCCGGGCCGCGGGCGCGGACGCGGTCCTGCTGATCGGCGAAGTGCTCGAGCCCCGGCTGCTGGCCGAGATGCTCGACCTGGCCTGCTTGTTGGGTATGACCAGCCTGATCGAGGTCCACGAGCCCGCGACCCTGCAGGCCCTTCAGGCGGCGGTCGGCTTCCCCAACGACAAACGCAGCCTCTTGGGCATCAACAACCGCGACCTGACGGTTCAACGGACGGACTTGGACACCACCCTGCGGCTGGCCCGCGAGGTCGGTCCCGGCACCATCCTCGTGTCGGAAAGCGGCATCAAGGATCACCGCGACGTCGAGCGCGTCGCTGCCGCCGGCGTCCACGCCATCCTGGTCGGCGAAACGCTCATGCGCTCGCCCGACATCGGCCAAGCCGTCCGCGACCTGCTGGGGAAGTAGCCCGAACTGACCGGTCTGCCAGTGCCGCTGATACCATCGCCCGAGAGCCGCCGGAGACAGGCCCGCGGCTCGATGTCGTGTATCAGGGGGTGTCGAAGATGGCTTCAAGGTGAAACGCCGGATCCTGAATCACCGTGGTCAGCACCTGCCCTTGGTCGGCGTCCTCGACGAGGAGCTGGCCACGCCCAAAGCTGAGCTCGCGTTGAAACGCCAGCGTCGGCGAGCGGTTCATGATGTCAGTCAGCGGAACGTGGTACAGCCCGACGAGATGGCCGATCTCGTGGGCCCCGGTATGGGCCAACCCGAGCACGATGCTTGTCACCGAGTCGATGGCCGCCGATCGGCAATTGGTCCCGCGGCCCTGGAAGCTGCCGACATACACCGCCGCCTGATCGTCGAGTACCTGGTTGCCGGGGTCGAGGAACGCTCCGTGCGGTAGGACCTCGCCGAAAATGACTACGTCCTGGCATTCGGGGTGGTCGGGCAATAGAGGCGGCACGGTCGCGTCGAACCATTCCCCTGCCTCAGCCAGACGCCGCTCGGCGACGTACCGCAACTCCGACCACGGCCCGTCGGGCAGCGGATCATCCTCATCGAGGATCTCGATCGGTGTGTCGGCAAAAAGCAACCGCAGGCGGGCGAGTACCTCGGCCCGGACCAAGTCGCTCAGATTCGCCAATACCTGCACTTCCTCGGCGGTGAATGACTCCGGGTCCACGAGCCCCGGCTCGGTCAGGTAGCCATCCTCGAAGACCACGCGGACCACCTGCCGGGCAGGTGGCCGGTAGGCCGCGTCGCCGAAGCTCACCGCCAGCGTCGCACGGCGTTGGTTTGCTCCGGCTTGTGGATCGAACAGAGCGAACACGTAGTACCGCCCGGGCACTTGCACGCGATAGTTGAACGCCTCATTGGCCGGCCCGCCCCCCGCCAGTCGGCCGGCCTCCGCCGCGGCTGGATCCTCCGCGAGGATCAACACCGCCGCCACCGCCTGCCCCGTCACCTCCACTTGCAGCACCGTGCCCGCGTCGAGTTCGCCCAGCGGGGCCACGTCGTAGGCCATGCGTCGGGCGATACCGTCCAGGGCCACCGGGGCAAGATCCTCGAAGGGATTCACCCCGTCCGGCAGCAGGCCACCGAGGATGTCGCAGCCGCCAGCCACCGGCCATACCGCCGCAAGCAACAACAACGCCGAGTTTCGTAGATTGCGTCTCATCCTTGCGGCTCCGCGATGATGATCACCTGCTGCTGTGGCGTCTCCACCTCGACCACCACGGGGCGAAAGAGGTAGCCGTCGGCAAACACCTCGACCTGGTACACGCCGGCCGGCCGATCAAACGCGAACTGCCCCGCGGCGTCGGTCTTGGTCACCGCGATGGGGTCGCTCCAGTCGGAGTCCGGGTCGTTGCCCTCGTCGGCGTCATCCAGCCGGACACGGAAACGCGTACGCAGCAAGACGCCGATGTTCTCGACGCCCGTGCCGTTGGCGAGGATAACCCGGCCGGAAACCGGCTCGGGGTCGGCGAGCGGCGGCGGGGCGACTTCCGCCAGTGCGGGGGTTACACCGCTGATCTCCCACGCGGTATCCACGTTGGGAAAAAGGTTCTGTTGGCGAATGTAGCTGTCCACGGCCGTGCCCTGGGCGAACTTGACCCGGGCGGTGCCTTCCGGTGCGTCCCAATTCACGATGGTGTATGTCTCGAGCGGCTCGATTTCACAGGCTGGCACCGCCCTCACCTCGCCAGCGACCAGCGGTACCGCCTCGACCTCTTCCGTCGCATCCAGCCCAATGGGCAGATCCTCGTGTACTCTGCGGTACAGCAGGACACGTACATCCAGCGAGCCCGGGCACGGCGCGTCCAGCAACTCGGCACAATCCGCCCGAAACGTCGCCCCGGGAGCCAAAAGCGGCGTGGTGACAAACTCGCCGTCGCCGTGCGTGCGGACCTGCATGGCCGCGTAGAACCGCGTCGACAGGTTCGTGAACGCCAGCCGCGTCTCCACCGGCAGCCCCAGAATCGACCACAAATCGGGTACACAGGCCGTCGCCAGCAGGCCGCCCAGTGAACAGGCCAGGACCAGTCGCGACCACGGTCTTCTCCCTCTGGCGGTGAGAACCTCAAGCGGAGCCGCGACCGTCGGGGAGCGGTGACTCCGGCCCGGCGCCACCGCTTCGTTACGGGCGCGGCCCTGGCCGCCATGCCGGCTGTTCATCCACGCGCTCACTTCTCACCTCTCAGTTCCTGACGCTCGCCTTCCACGCGCTCGCAGCCAACGCCCTGGTCCGCTTCATCGCTCGACCAGCTCCATGACGGGCCGAAAGCTCTTGTACATGTCCGGCCAATGCGGGCTGCCGTAGTTCCGCTGGGCGGACCGGCAGCGCACCGCCGGCGAGTAATACGCCCCGCCGCGACACACATACAGATTCTGCCGCAGCGCCGGATCCATGTCCGCCTCGGCGACCAGCTCGGGCGGATATCGCGAATCGGTCCACTCCCACAAACTGCCGTGCATGTCGAACAAACCGTGGAAGTTCGGCATCTTCAAGCCCGTGATGGGGGGGCCGGCCTGGTGCCCGCTGCAATGGGCGAAGAACGGCACGTACCCCTCGCTATCGCCGAAGCAGAATCGCCCCGCGTTGCCTGCTCGGCAGGCATACTCCCACTCGTCCTCCGTCGGCAGGCGATAACGTCGGGCCGGCGACGCTCCCGCTCCCCGCATACTCGCCCACTCACAATACCGACGGGCCAAGCCGAGGCTGATCCAGCCCGCCGCCTCGTCCATCGCTCCGCGGGCGATTTGAGACTGCCACGATTCGCCGGCCAACCGCAACTGAGCCTGCAGTTCCGCCGACTGGCTCGCCTGCTGGGCCAACCACTGCACCGTGTCCGGATCCTCCAGGAACCGCGCGAGCGCCGCGACGGTCAGCTCGGTTGTGGCCACAAACGTCGACTGGATCGGGCTGCCGGTCGCGGGCATGTCCTCGTTGGTGAACCGATCCCGCTCCGCCGGTGGCGATCCGCGACGGAACGATTCACTGCCGGGGATATGAACCAACACCAGCCCCGTCAGATCATCGACAAAGATGCGCCCACCGTGGTGCCAAGGCTCATCGTGCCCCAGTCGCTGAGACGCCCAACGGGCCGCCGCGATTACGCCGGGATGGCTTTCCGATCGCACGGCGGATCGGCACAGGTCAGTCAATGTCACGTCGCTCGGTGGTACCGCTCGGCCAATCAAACAGAACGCGGCATACTTTTGCCGATCACTGCCGCCGGTCGCCTTGGCGCGAAGCTGGGCGAGCACCTCCTCGGGCTGCGGCCAGTCGAACGTTGCCAGTTCGAGCCACTCGCCGCTCTGCCACAATGCCCCGCCATCCACGCCCGCCCAAAAAGCGGCCGGGTTGGCCCAGACACCGTTGCGGGCACCCATGATCCGCTCGGTGTACGCCGGCGAGTTGAGCCGGCGGGCGGTGTCTTCCGCCAGGAACTGTCGCACCCGCGGGCCGGCCGCCTTCAGAGCCGCCACCCCCTGGGCCGGGCTGGACACGAACATCGCCGCAATATCCGCCGCTTTCGCCCGATCCACTCGGACCCACTGTGTCCGCAGGCTGTAGGCTCCCACCGCCAGGACTGCCAGGCACCCAGCCAACGCTACCCCGAACGGGTTACGCCGCACAAACTTGCCAAACCGATACCCCTTCCGATGGGCCAGCGGACTGACCGGGCGATGATGGGTGATGGCCTCGATGTCCGCGCTGACCTCGGCCATCGAGGCGTAGCGATCCTCCGGTCTGACAGCCATGCACTTGGCCACCACCGCAGCCAACTCCACGCCCGCTCGCGTTCGTAACTCCACATCATCCTGAGCGACCGACCGGCCGCCGATCATCGCACGATAACGCTCCAGACGTTTGTCCAGCGAGCCCGCCTGTTCCAGGGCTTCGCGATTGGCCGCGGTGGCGTACGGCACCCGCCCGGTCAACATGGAGAACAGCGTGGCTCCCAGGGCATAGATATCCCAACGCACGTCCGGATGAACGGGTTTGCCCAGCTCCGTGACCACCGCCTGCTCCGGGGCCATATAGAACAGCGTGCCCAACGAGGCAGCCGATTCGGTGAAAACCCGCGACTGCCCGAAATCCACCACCCGCACCCGATCCTGCTCGTCGATCAGCACGTTAGCCGGCTTCAGATCGCAGTGGATCAGACCCTTGTTGTGCACGTAGCTCAGGGCGTCGCACATCTGCCGCGTCCACGCCATCGCGCGGTCCGGCGGGGCGGCTTGTTGGGGATCAACGAACTGATCGAGCGAACCGCCGGTCAGCAGATCGACGACGTAGAATGGTGGGTCACTTTCCAGGCCGGCGTCCAGCAGCGTCACTACGTGCGGATGCCGATCCAGCCGCAAGAGTCGTTCAACCTCGCGTTGCAGGAAAATCCAGTCCAGCCCGCTGTGCTGCTTGAAGACCTTGACCGCGACCTCCTTGCGGGTGCGGATCTGCCACGCCCGCCAGACCTGCCCGTACGCGCCTTCGCCCAGACGAGCGGTGAGCACATACCCCGCCACGTCCGGTGCCGCCTCGTGTTGTGTCACGTGTTTGGGGATGGACAGGTCGACGGAGAGGTTCAGGCCATCGGGCGATTGAATCTCCGTGGCTTGTCCTGGGAGGAAAGGGCCCGGTTCGTCAGGGTTTCTCGTCTTGCTCATGGGCCAGTCATTCCCATGGTGTCGTGGACCAGGCGCTGATCGTACGCCACGCACCGTATCGCGTCCAGCCAACCTTCCCGACGGACCATCCGTCGGTTCCTGCTTGGCTGGGGGTGCAAGCGGTGTGCCAAGGTCATCATCCTCCCTGCGACGCGTTCGATGGAGTTGATGGACCAGCGAGGTCCCATTGTTGGGCACTATTGCCCGTTTGCGGATTGTTCAGTGCGGGAACAAAAACCCGAACCCGGCTTGTCCGATACATCGGTAAGGTTATGTGCCGAGTGGCGGAGGAGCTGTGCATTTATGACCGATGCCGACCCGATTGTTCTGATATCGAGTTTCCCCCCGCGTACGGACTCTGTGGCTTCGTTCTGCGAGGAGGCCCTGGCGTTCATTCGCAAGCACAATCCCGATCGGCCGGTGGTAGTGATCAGCCATGCCGGCTCTCGGGGTGAGGGCATCCTGCCGCTGATTGACACTTCGCACCGCAAATGGTGGAAGCCGGTCGCGGCCCGGATCGAGGAGCTCAAACCGCACGTCATTCACGTTCAGCACGATCCGGGCCTGTACGAGCATGTGGATTCCGAGGGCGCAAGCGACGAGCAACGAGGCTTCATCGAACTGCTTGAGGCGATACGCCACTGGCCGCTCATTGTCGAGCCGCACACCATCCATAGCCGCATGTTGGATGCCGAGGCCGACTTCCTCTACAAGCTCTGTCACCTGGCGGACGTGGTACTGTTCAAATGCCACTACCAGAAGTGGCGGATCGAGTGGACTTTTCCATCGCTGGGCCGAAGGGTGCCTGCCAATATCATGATCGTGCCCCATGGTGCCCGTCCGGATCGCCGCTACGGGGTGCACGAAGTTCCCCAACTCCGTCACGATTTAGGCCTCGATCAGGTGCCGAACCTTGCGGGTCATCTCGTGGGGCTCATCGGCTGGATTCAGTCTCGCAGGCGTTGGGATATCCTCACCAGCATGTGGGAAGAGATCGGCCGCGAGATTCAGCAACGGACAGGTCAGAGGTGGGACCTCCTCGCGGGCGGCGCAGTCAACGAGGCGGACGCGGACGAATACGAACGCTATCGCGGGGACATCAGGCAGCTCGAGCGCAAGGGCCTCGCCCACTACTACGAGTTCACGCCGCAGGGGGACGCCTTCTACAAGATGCTCGGCGTTTGCGACTTCATCGTTCTGCCCAGTACGGATGAGACCCAGTCGCACACCCTGGCTCGCATCATCGCCCTCAACAAGCCGTTCATCACCTCGGCCCCCATGGAAGGGCTGACCGCCCAGACCATCGAGAGCGGTGGCGGGTTGCTCTTCACCAATCAGCAGATGCTGCGTGAGGCGGTCATCCGGCTGGCGTGCGACGAGGGGCTGCGGCTCCGGCTGGGCAATCAGCTCAAGAGCTACCTCGACGAGGTGGTGAGCTGGGATCTCGTTGCCAGCACCTACAACCACGTGTACGACCTTGCCCGCCAGGCCAAGCAGGCCGGCACGCTCGTCAGCCTCCCGGCCTGAGGCAGACCGGGGGGCACACAGAGCCGCAACCCGCGGCACCCCTTCGCGGCGACCGGACCCCGGCGAGACGCCCACCACGGCGGGCAGGCCGGTCCCACACCGACACCAGGACCCACTCGCTCGCGCTCGGGGCTCGTAGCGCTCGCCCGCTCCGCTACAGGCCCGCCATCAACAAGTTGACGTGGTCCTCCATCAGCAAGTTGACGTGGTCCTCGATTCGCAAGCTGACTTGGCCCTCCATCCACAAGTTGACGGGGTTCTCGATTCGCAGGCTGACTTGGTCGGGGGACGGCGGCGGGGTCGCTTTGGTCCGGGGGCGTCGTGTCGGCGGGGTGCTCGGGGTACAATTCCGCCCATGAGTGAGCCACATCATCACCTGATCGGTACGTCGTCCGCCTCGCGGTTGGTGTCGATCGACGCGTTTCGCGGGTTGACCATTCTGCTGATGGTTTTTGTCAATGAGTTGGGGGGGATGAAGGGGGTGCCGGGGTGGCTGAAGCACTATCCGGCCGCGGAGGACGGCATGACCTTCGTGGACGTGGTGTTTCCGGCCTTTCTGTTCGTGATGGGGATGGCGGTGCCTTTTGCGTTGGGGCGGCGGATGGCACAGGGACATTCGCGGTGGGTGCTTGGGCGGCATGTGTTGAGCCGCACGCTGGCTCTGCTGGTCATGGGCGTGTTTATGGTGAACATGCCGGCCATCGAGGTTGCGGCGACGGGCATGAGCCGGGCGGCGTGGTCGCTGCTGGCTTACCTGAGCTTCATCCTGATATGGAATGACTACCGGCCGGCCTCGCGGAGCGCACGCGGGGTGGCCATCGGGCTGCGTGTAGCGGGAGTTCTGCTGCTGGTTGTGCTGGCGGTGATGTTCCGTGGGAAGGCGGGCGGCGAGATTGTGGGCATGCGCACCTACTGGTGGGGCATTCTGGGGTTGATCGGGTGGGCGTATCTGTTTGGCTCGGCGGCGTATTGGGTGTCCGGTGGGCGGCTGGCGGTGGTGACGGGTCTGCTTGCTCTGTGCATTGCCTTGTTCATCGGCGACAAGACGGGGGCCCTCGGGTTTCTGGGCGTGGTTCACGAGTACATCAACGTCGGGGGGCACGTGGGCGGGCATACCGCCGTTGCCTTGGCGGGGATGACGGTCGCTCTGGTTCTGGTGCGCCGGCAGGGGGCTGGGCCGGCCGGGACGGCTCGAGTGGTCCTGCTGATTGGGCTGATGTTCGCGGCGGGCGGGTTTCTGTTGTGGCAGGCGTACGGCGTGAACAAGAACGCCGCGACACCTTCCTGGTGCCTCTACAGCGCGGCGTGGTGTTGTGTCGTATTCGCTCTGTCGCATTGGCTGATCGAAGGTCGGCGCCTCACCCGTTGGTGTGCATTGGTCCGGCCGGCGGGCATGAACCCGCTGCTGGCTTACATCCTGCCGTCCATGGTGCATGCTCTGTTGGCGGTGATCGGCGTCGAGTTGCTCAAGACGCACCTGAACGAGGGTTGGGTGGGCATTGTCAGGTCGGCGGTCTTCGCGGCGGGCATCGTGGCCGCGACGGGTCTGCTGGGCAGGCTGGGTGTTCGCCTTCGCGTGTGAAAACCGGGCGTTGGCGGCGATCCCGCAGCCCACTATCATGGGGCCATGGCCAATCCTATGCACTCAGAGCGTATGACTGCCTTGGTGTATGACGTGCATCCCGTGCGGTGGACGTTGTGCAAGGTCGCGGGCTGGGTGCGGCCGGCGGTTTTCTGGTCGGGCAGGGCCGGGCTGCGCATGGTGGAGTTGCCGGTCCCGGCACTGCCATCGCCGCGTTGGGTCAGGCTTCGCCCTTTGCTGGGTGGCATCTGCGGCACCGATTTGGCGGCGGTGACCCAGCGTCATCACCCTGCCTCGGTGCTGCAGACGATCTCGAGTTTTCCGGCCGTGCTGGGGCACGAGAACGTGAGCGTGGTGGATGCCGTGGGGCCGGCCGTCAAGGGGTGGCGACCCGGCGATCGGGTGGTAGTCGAGTCGGCGTTGTCGTGTGCGGTCAGGGAGATCACCCCGCCGTGTGCGATGTGTGCCGCGGGCCGGTTCACCCTCTGCCAGAACTTCCGCACCGGCCCGTTGCCGGTCGGCTCGATGATCGGCTGGAACAACTTCACCGGCGGAACCTGGGCGCCGTACTTCGTGGCCCACGAGTCGCAGTTGTACCGGGTGCCCGACGACGTGGATGACTCCCAGGCGGTGCTGGTGGATCCGGTGGCGGGAGCGTTGCACGCGGTGCTGCGTCGGCCGCCGGCGGATGGCGAGACGGTGTTGGTCCTGGGCGCGGGGCTGGTGGGAATTGGGGTGGTGGCGTCGATCCGGGCGTTGGGTCTGCGGTGCCGGCTTGTGGGGCTCGCCCGGCACGACCTGCAGGCCGAGCAGTTGCGGCGGTACGGGGCCGACGAGGTGGTGATCACGAGGCGATCGGATTCACAGGCGGTGCGTTACGGCAAGGTGGCCGCCTTGGTCGGCGCTTTGGTCGTGCCGTCGAAGTTCGGTCACCAGGCGTTTCAGGGCGGCTTCGACCTGGTCTACGACTGCGTCGGCAGCGGGCAGAGCCTGACCGACGCGATGAAGTACGCCCGGTCCGGCGGCACGGTGGTAGAGGTCGGAACCTCTCAGATCGGTCTGGTGGACACGGCCCCGTTGTGGCTGGACGAGTTGACGCTGGTGGGTGCCAACGGCCGGGCGTTCGAGAATTGGCAGGGCGGAAAACGGCACACCTACGAGGTGGTCTTCGATCTGCTGCGAGACAAGCGGCTGGACCTGAGCGGCCTATTGACCCACCGCTTCCGCCTGGACCAATACCGAGAAGCGTTCGCCACCCTGGCCATTCGGCGCCAGGCGGGGGTCATCAAGGTGGCATTTGTGGGGCCATGCTGACAGGGGAGGCTGAAGGGCAAAGGCTCATACGACGGCGATGGATGGTGTTTTTCGGTAGCGGCCGCCCCGACTTTGGCGAGCTCAGTCGAGCCGTGGCGGCCGGCGAGTAGGACATCATCGCCGCCCAGCGGCCGCCAGAGGCGACGGCCGCTACGAAGCGGCGAGGTTGTGCGGAGGGCTGAAGGCTGAGAGCGAAAGGCGAAAGGCTGGGGGGTGCGGGCGGGGATTGTCGGTCGGGTGGCGGCTGTGTGGACACAGGGCGAGGCCGAGCAGGGCAAGGGTTGGAATCCCACCCGCCAAGGCGAAGCCGCAGGCTCCCCGAGCCTGAAGGGCTCGTTCCACCAGCCCAGGTCGAAGGCCTGGGAAAGCGACGCCATCCTCTCCGACGGCCCTGAAGGGGCCGTTCACGCTCGGCCCTGTGGAGCGAGGTGGCCAGCCAAACGGTGAGGTAATATGTTGCGGGGCAAGACCTGTGTAGGCTGACCTCGTACGAACCAGACAAATCCTGGCCAGGGAGGATGAAGACGACCGGATGGTTAGGAGTCTCGGAGCGTCCCGTGCCGCAGTCCTTATCCAGAGTGTACCTTCATGCAGTGTTCTCAACGAAGAACCGCCAACCGGTCCTTCTCGATGCGTGGCGGGATGAGTTGTTCGCGGTTCTTGGAGGAACGGCCAACCATTTGGGTTGTCAATCGTTGCTCGTCGGGGGCACGGCGGACCACGTCCACATGCTGTTTCAGCTCGGACGGACGATCACCATGGCGGACGCCGTCGGCAAGATCAAATCCACCTCGTCTTTGTGGGTGAACCAGAGACGGGGTCTGGCGGAACGGTTCCACTGGCAGGCGGGACACGCCGTCTTCTCGGTCGGCCAGTCCGGTATCGAGGCGGTAAGCGCGTACATCCGGCAGCAACCGGAACACCACACCAAGAGATCGTTCCAGGACGAAATGCGTGAGTGGTTGCGGCGATACGGGGTAGAATGGGATGAACGGTACGTCTGGGACTGACGCGACGTGAACGGCCCCTTCAGGGCCGGCCCGGGGGCGCCATCCCATTCCCAGGCCTTTGGCCTGGGCTTGTGGAACGAGCCCTTCAGGCTCGAAGATTGATGAGCCTGTTCGTATGACGGCGATGGATGGCATTGTTCGGTAGCGGCCGCCCCCGACTTTGGCGAGCTCAGTCGAGCCGAGGCGGCCGGCGAGTAGGACATCATCGCCGCCCAGCGGCCGCCAGAGGCGACGGCCGCTACGAAGCGGCGAGGTTGTGCGGAGGGCTGAAGGCTGAGAGCGAAAGGCGAAAGGCTGAGGGTTGCGAGCGGGGATTGTCGGTCGGGTGGCGGCTGTGTGATGATGAGGCAGGGCTGGCAAATGGAGTTGGCTGGACTTGACGGCATGGTTCCGCGTGATTTTCGGCGGATCCTGATCATCAAGCCGAGTTCGTTCGGCGACGTGATTCACGCGTTGCCGGTGCTGCACGGTCTGCGGCAGCGTTTCCCGCATGCGCGGATCAGTTGGCTGGTCTCGACGGCCTGCGCAGGTTTGCTGGAAGGGCACCCGGAGCTCGACGAAATCGTCCTGTTCGATCGTCGTCGGTTTGGCCGCCTGGGGCAAAGCTGGCGGGTGACCTGCGAGTTTGCCGCGTTTGTCCGGGAGTTGAACGGTCGGCGGTTTGATTTGGCTCTGGACTTACAGGGTTTGTTTCGCAGCGGTTTCCTTTCGCTGGCCAGTGGGGCCGCGGTTCGCATGGGCTTTGCCCGGGCACGGGAGTTTGGCTGGGTTTTCTATACGCGGCCGATGCGTGAGTCGCGGGGCGAGCGGCACGCGGTGGATCGTAACTACCAGGCGGGGCGGCTGCTGGGTTTCGCGGATGTGCCCATTCAGTTCAGGTTGCCGGTTGATGCCAGTTCCCGAAGGGTCGTTGCCGAGTGGTTGGCGGCGGGGGGGATCGGACCGGGTCGCGGTTATGCACTGCTGGCTCCGGGCACTCGTTGGGAGACGAAGCGTTGGCCTGTCGGGCACTTTGCCGAGGTGGCCCGCAGTCTGCGGAATGAGCATGGGTTGGCGGTGGTGCTGGCCGGTGCCCCCGACGAGGTCGAGGCGGCCGCGGAGGTGGCGAATCTGTCGGGCGGGGATGTGGTGAATCTGGCCGGCCGGACAAACTTGCGGGAACTGATCGCTCTGGTGGCCGGGGCGTCGGTGGTGGTGATGAACGACACCGGCCCGATGCACTTGGCGGCGGCGTTGGGCCGACCGCTCGTGGCCATCTACGGGCCGACCAGTCCGGTGCGGACCGGCCCCTACCGTCGGCCGGATGCGGTCGCCCGGCTGGACTTGCCGTGTTCGCCATGTTACTTGAAACGACTGTCCGACTGCCCCCATGGCCATCGGTGCCTGCGGGAACTGACACCGGCCATGGTTTGTCGTCGTGTGGCCGCTCTTCTTGCGGCGGAGGTACACTGACCTTGCCGGGTCGCCTCAATATCGTCCTGTTGTCCTTGGCGGGTATGGTCCTCGCACAAGGATCGGTCGACTTTGCCCGCGGACAGGGACCGAGTGAACTTGTTCGTGGACAGGGACCGAGCGAACTTGTTCGTGGTTCCTCCTCACAGGCGGACCGCCGCGTTCCCGTGGCCGCTCCCCGGCCGCCGGCTCTCGACGCGGAGGTCATCCGACACGAGCCGGCGAAGGGTCTGCTGGCCTTCAAGGCGGGCAACCAGGCGGGCTTGGCGGTGGGCGACCTGTTTTGGGTCGTGAGCGACTCGGAGGTTCGTGGTTGGGGAACTGTGTTCCTGGTGACCGCTGGGGAGAGCGTAGGCCGTCTGGTGGGTCCGATTGCGGGCGTGACTGAGTCGGATCGCGTGGTGGTGGCTCGGGCGGACGGTTGGGGGGCGTGGCGTGATCGGTTGCCCGAGGGGGTGACCTTGCGTGGCCGTCTGGAACGGCTTCCCCCCGGCAGGCACACGGCGTGGCTGGACCTTGGCCAGCGGGTGGGCATGCGGGTCGGCGACCGCCTGTTGGTCCGGCGAAACAACATTCCCCTGGCCCGCGGCGTGGTGACGCTGCTGCAAGATGACTGTGCCTTGGCGGCTCTTCAGCCGGTTGTCGGCAATGCGTTGTCAGAGGCTGGTGATTCCGTGGAGCTCTGGCCGGCACCGGCGGAGCGGGCGTTGGGTCGGGTCAACAGCACGGTGCTCGACGTTCAGCCTGATCGGCTGGGCCGGCTGATTACGCTGGTGGGGGCGGTTGAGGACGGTCTGATGCCTGGCCGGCTGGTGGATCTTTACCGCGACGGGGGCTATGTGGGCGTGGCGGAGGTTGTCGAGGTGTCCGACCCGCTGAGCGTGGCCCAGATGATCGAGTCGGCCAGTGCCCAGGTGCCGGAGGTCGGTGATCGAGCGGTGATGCGGTCGGGCTCCGAGCCGCCCCTGCGGCCGTTGCTTGCGGCAGTGTTCAAGGTGGATTCGGAGGACTACTGCCTGGTGGCCGCGGGCGAGGGCGACGGCATCCGCGTGGGCGAGGTTCTGCGGGTTCGGCGTTCGTCGCCGGAGGATCCCGCCCGGCTGCAAGACGTGGCCGAGCTGACCGTGCAGACGGTCAAGGTGGACCATTGCGGGGCGGACGTGCGGATGTTGAGTGACACGCGGCTGATGGTTTGGGATTTCGCGGAGCGGGTCACTCCGCCGTGGTCGCGGTGGCTTCCGCTGGGCGTGGTGCGGCACATAGAGGAGGCCGGCCGGTGGGCTCTGGCGGACGTTGATCCGCGGACGCCCCTGTCGCGCGGCGACGTGGTGCGATGGGAGGGGACGTTTGCCGCGGGGCATCCAGTTGGCCCAGAACGGCCCTATCCCGGAGCGTCCGTCGTAATGCACGTAATGAAAGATCAGATTCTGCTGTTCGTCCCGCACGGATGGGGCGATACGCGGCAACTGGCTCGCGCTCGCGTCGAGGTACGGGTCACGCCGCGCTGACGCAAGGGCTGCAACATGATGAAAGTCGCGCGACAGGCAACGATGCTCCCCATGCTGGTGCTTGGGCTCACACTGGCCGCTTGCGGCATGGGTTGCGCTCCCCAGGAGGCCAAGGTGCAACGGTTCGGGCAGGTCATCGGCGTCAAGAAGGAAGCGATCCCGGAGTACAAGCGACTGCACGCCGAGTGCTGGCCGGGCGTGCTGGCGATGCTCAAGGAATGTCATATCCGCAACTACTCGATCTATCTCGCGGAGATCAAGCCGGACGAGTTCTGTCTTTTCTCCCGCTTTGAATACGTCGGCCAGGACTTCGCCGCGGACATGGCCAAGATGAAAGCCGACCCCGTTACCCAGGAATGGTGGAAACACACCGACCCGCTGCAGTATAAGCTGGTCACCGCCGGCCCGGACGAATGGTGGCACAGCCTCGAAGAGGTCTTCCACATGGATTGACGTCGCGGGTCCGCCACTGGATCGGCGGGGTCTCAAACGAGACCAAGGCAACTTGTTGCTGTTCGTGTCATACCAGCGGAACGTCGATCAATAAGTTGACTCGGTCCTCAATAAACAGACACCCCGCAGCACGCTCCGCCCCGTCGGTCGGCCCAAAATGGTGCTGGAGGCAGGGTAACTTGCGGTGTGAGGGGGACGGGGGGTAAGGTTTACGGCAACGGGGGCAGCGGCCCCCCTCACACTTCCCCAAACGGAGAACATACCATGAGCGTGGCCGACGCGATCCGCACGCGGCAGCTTATCCTGGAAGATGAACAGGGGCGGACCCGCGTCACGCTGGCCGTGACCACAGATGGCGAGCCCGCGCTGAGTTTCCGCGACGACAAGGGCCAGACCCGCGCTATGCTGTCCATGAGCAAGGAAGGCCCTGCGCTGAGCCTCTTCGACGAAAAGGGCCAGATCCGTGCCACGCTGGCCGTGAGCGAGGAAGGCGGCCCTGGGTTGATCCTCCTGGACGAAGAGGGCCAGCCGATCTGGTTCGCACATTGACGGTGGGAGCCCGGAACCGACCCACAACATAAAAGGGTTCCATCGCACTTCGCGGTATCGCCAGTTTACCACGGGGGCTACAAGGGGTTTAGAAACGTCTTGGAAGGGTATTGTCGCGAGGCTGGGGCACAAGTAGGATGGCGCCATGGCGAGACTTACAGATCACGTATCCGATCAGCCACCGGCACCTCATTCACAGGGAGACAAGCATGAAGGTACTGACAACCGCCGAGACACTGACAAACACACTCCGGTCACTCATGGACAAGTACCACCAGTATCGCTGGTCTGTAGCATGGGCATCAGTTGGTTTTGATCTGTACGACAAATTACTCGAAAAACGGGATCGGATTAAAAAAGCCATCATCGGCACTCATTTCTACCAGACGCATCCCGAC
>Ga0123329_1000057_pt1 | contig 90784 bp, 84 predicted proteins | sample BioC12SIPDNA_FD_89703 | JGI IMG/M metagenome (GOLD analysis project Ga0123329, IMG submission 89703) | Anaerobic biogas reactor microbial communites from Washington, USA - Biogas_R1_B C12 SIP DNA | ecosystem: Engineered > Bioreactor > Anaerobic > Unclassified | place: Washington, USA | collected...
GCCTGCGGCTTCCTTCAGATCCCACCTCGCGGTGGGCACCCTTGCCGTTCGGCTAACAGTTCCCCTGACCGGGTCTGTAGAGGACTTTCACCTCCTAGGAGTGCGCCCTGCCGGGCGCACAAACAAAAAGGGCCGTCATCCCGGTTCGGATGACGGCCCTGGAAGCCCAGTTTGGGTGCCATCATCCGAACCGTAAGACTCCGGTAAGGACGTTGCCGATAATGGGTACGATTCCTACAATGACGGGCAGAGAAGTATTTTGCGAAGTATCAAAGCTGAGACTGCTCGGATGGCTATAATTCCGGCCGGATGCTCCCATGTCTGACCCCGTCGACCGCTCCCCCCGACATCGGGGAAAGCCGTCTGATAGCGTATCAAGGCGGATTCTTTTGTGTCAACGGGGAAATCGCGGGAAATCACGGGTCGGCCGGGCCGCGTGGTATCATGCAGGGTACGGGTGGGTGATCGCGGCCCGGGGGACGAGGCGGGATTTATGGCGCATTCAGAAACAACCTCCCGAAGATTGGCGGAGGCGCACCGGAGCCACGAGCGGCGCTGGCGGGACAACCGGTATGTCTACGGTGTCGTCTCCCGGAGAAGCCGCGGCCTCTCGATCGGGATCAACCTCAACCCCGGCCGGGAGTGCGACTTCGATTGCGTGTATTGCCAGGTGGACCGCCGGGGCTCCCGCCCGCCCGGGGTCGATTTCGCGCTGCTCGAGCGGGAGCTGGACGGCATCCTGCGGGCGGAGCGGGACGGGTCGCTCTACGCCGATCCCCCCTTCTCCCTCCTCGACGCGGCCGAACGGGGGGTTCGGGACCTGGCCTTTTCGGGGGACGGGGAGCCGACCCTGCACCCCCGGCTCGCGGAGGCGGTGCGCATCGCGGCCGCCGCGCGCACGCGCTTCGGGCTCGACGCCGCCCGGCTCGTGCTGCTGACCAACGCCGGGCGGCTCGACCGGCCGGACGTCGGCGCGGCGCTCGCCGCACTCTACGCCCATGGCGGCGAGGTATGGGCCAAGCTCGATGCGGGTTTCGAAGCCTGGTTCCGGCGGGTGAACCGGGCGCGCGCGCCGCTGGGGCGCGTTCTCGAAAACATCCTCGGCGCCGCCCGGGACCGGCCGCTCGTGATCCAGTCGCTCTGGATGCGGCTGGGGAGCGCCGGGCCCCCTCCCGGGGAGATCGAGGCCTGGTGCGGGCGGATCGGGGACATCGTCGCGGGAGGGGGGCGGATCCGCGCCGTCCACCTCTATACCGTCGCCCGGAGCCCGGCGGACAGGGCCGTCTCCCCGCTCGGTCCGCGCGATCTCGAAGCGATCGCGGCCGTGCTCCGGGCCTCGGTTCCCGTCACCGTGGAAATCTTCCCCTGAGGGTCAGGGGGCCGTTTCGAACGAATCCAGAAAGGCCTCGAAGCTCGGCTGCCACTTCGCGACCGTCCCGGCGGGACCGGTCAGTTTGACGAACCAGAGGCCGTCGTCCGTTTCGGCGATGGCCCCCAGCAGACGGAACCCGGGTTTGGGGCCGTCCGAGCCCTGCATGGCCATCATGGAGCCGGTGTAGGATCCGCTGACGTCCACCACCGTGACGCTGATGCCGTTGATGGTGCGGTTCGCGATCTTCGCCGTGTCCTCCGCCGGGGAGCCGTCCGGTTTCCGGAACTGACCGATCCAGCGCTGCACGTTCGCCCCGGGCGTGCCCCCTCCCCCCTCGAAGTGATAGACCACGGCTTCGGCGTCCTCGGGGTCGCCGGGGACCCGCGCCAGGGAATACTGGGCCTGGCGATTCGGCGAGGAGGGGGCCTCGGCCTCCCACCCCTCCGGGGCCGAAAACCGCAGCGTGCGGCCGGCGCCCGGGGGCTGCGCGACATCGGACGGGTGGGCCGATTCGATCCTCAACTCCCCCGGGGACGCCTGCCCGGGCGCCGGCGGTTTCTCGGCGCATCCTGCAACCATAAGGGCGACCGCCAGCGGTACGATCATCGGATAGCGCAAGTGCATACAGGTCCCTCCGCCTTCAGCCGGCCACGATGTTGACGAGTTTTCCGGGGATGGCGATCACCTTGCGGACCGTCGCCCCCTCGAGGTGTTTCCGGATCCTGGGATCGGCGAGCGCGGCCTCCTGCACCTGCTCGCGGCTCGCCCCGGCGTCGACCGAAATCCTCCCGCGGACCTTCCCGTTGATCTGCACGGGCATGTCCAGGACGCTCTCCTCGGTATACTTCGGATCGAAGGAGGGCCAGGGGGCGCAGGCCAGCGAGTCCTCGTGTCCCAGCGCCCGCCACAGTTCCTCGGCGACGTGGGGGGCCATGGGTGCGAGCATGAGCACGTAGCTTTCCATGCACTCCAGCGGCCGGGTTTTCTGGCCCGTGAAAAAGTTGACGAACTCCATCAGCCGGCTGATGGCGGTGTTGAAGCTGAGGCTTTCCATGTCCTGCGTCACGGCCCGGATCGTCTTGTGCAGCATGCGCAGCTGCTCTTCGGCCGGTGCGGCGCCGGGGCGCACGCTTTCGTTCGGCCGCACCGCCTCGGCGTCCTCGTCGATCATCATGCGCCAGGAGCGGTTGAGAAAGCGGCTGATCCCCTCCACCCCCTGCATGCTCCAGGGCTTGGTCGATTCGAGCGGTCCCATGAACATCTCGTAAAGGCGGGTGGTGTCGCTCCCGTACTTCCCGATCGGCACGTCCACGGGGATGACGTTGCCGCGCGACTTGGACATCTTCTCGGTCTCTCCGGCGAGTGCCTCCCCGGTCTCGGCGTGGAACGCCTTCCCCTCCTCGAACCGGATCTGGCGGTAGGGCACGATCCTCCCCGCGGAGTTGCGGTAGGTCACCGAAAGGATCATGCCCTGGTTGACCAGCCTCCGGAACGGCTCCATGGTGGAGACATGCCCGCGGTCGAACAGCACCTTGTGCCAGAAGCGCGAATAGAGCAGGTGCAGGACGGCGTGTTCCGCCCCCCCCACGTACAGGTCCACCGGCATCCAGTAGCGCTCGCGTTCGGGGTCCCAGGCCCGTTCGCTGTTTTTGGGATCGCAGAAGCGGAGGTAGTACCAGCAGGAGCCGGCCCATTGCGGCATGGTGTTGGTCTCGCGCAGGTACTCCCTGCCGTCGCGCGTCACCCGCATCCACCCGACCGCCTTCTCCAGGGGGCCTCCGGGCTTGCCGGTGGGTTTGAAGTCCTCCATTTCGGGGAGCAGGACCGGGAGTTCACCGGGCGCGACCGCCCGGGTGAGGCCGTTGGGCCTCCCATCGGCGTCCAGTTCGTGGAGGACGGGGATCGGTTCCCCCCAGTAGCGCTGCCGGCTGAAGAGCCAGTCGCGCAGCCGGGTCTTCACCGCGGCGCGCCCGAGGCCCCCCCGCGTCAGCCAGGCGGTGATGGCCGGCTTCGCCTTGGCCGTGGGAACCCCGTCGAGCGAGATTTCGGCGTTGGCCGACTGCATGCCGGGGCCGTCGCCCGCGTAGGCCTCGGGCAGATCCCCCACCCTTTCCCGGTAGGTTCCGCCGTTCAGGGCGCCGGTCTCCCCCCTGGCCTCCATGAGCTTCAGCCACTCCGCCGGGGGCGCCACCACGGCGCGGACGGGGAGCGCGAACTTCCGGGCGAATTCGAGATCGCGCTGGTCGTGGGCCGGCACCGCCATGATGGCTCCGGTCCCGTAGCTGGAGAGGACGTAATCGGCGATCCACACCGGGATGCGCTCACGGTTGACGGGGTTGGTGGCGTAGCCGCCGGTGAAGACGCCGGTTTTCTCGCCGCGTCCCGCAACGCGGTCCTCCTCGCTGGTCGCCGCCGTCCTGGCGCGGTACTCCTCTATCTCCCCGCGCCGCCCGTCGACCGTCACCCGGTCGACCAGCGGGTGTTCCGGGGCCAGGACCATGTAGGTGGCCCCGAAGAGGGTGTCGGGCCGCGTCGTGTAGACGCGGATGGTGTCCGGCTCCGGTTCCCCCGGAAATCCCGACTGGGCCCGGGCCTCCCGCCAGCGGTCGAAATCCTCCTCCGCGCCGAGGTGGAAGTCGACCTCCGCCCCTTCGCTGCGCCCCACCCAGTTCTTCTGCATCTCCTTGATGGCGGCGGGCCATTCGAGCGTCTCCAGGTCCTCCACCAGCCGGTCCGCGTACGCGGTGATGCGCAGCATCCACTGGCGCAGCAGCACGCGCTCCACGGGATGGTTCCCCCGTTCGGACCTCCCGTTGATGACCTCCTCGTCCGCGAGCACCGTGCCGAGCGCGGCGCACCAGTTCACGGGGGATTCGGCCTGGTAAGCCAGCCGGAAGGAGTCCCGGTACCGGCGAACCGCCTCTTCCCCCTGCGCCGCCACCGGTTCCGGGATCGGCAGCTCCTCGATGGGGCGCCCCCGGCCGCGCCGGCGGCGGCCGGCGGGGTCGGTCCACTCCCGATCGGGATCGAACCAGGTATCGAAGAGCAGGAGGAAGATCCACTGGGTCCAGCGCACGTATCCGGGGTCGGTCGTACTCAGTTCACGGTCCCAGTCGTAGCTGAAGCCGAGCTGCTTGATCTGCCGGCGGATATTGGCGATGTTCTTGTCGGTGGTGACTGCCGGATGCGTCCCCGTCTCGATGGCGTACTGCTCGGCGGGGAGGCCGAAGGCGTCGTATCCCATCGGGTGCAGCACGTTGTAGCCCCGCATGCGCTTGTAGCGGCAATACATGTCGGTGGCGCTGTAGCCCTCGGGGTGCCCCACGTGGAGCCCTTCCCCGGAAGGGTAGGGGAACATGTCGAGCACGTACAGCTTCGGCCTGGAGCCGTCGTCGGCCGCCCGGAAGGTCCTGTTTTCCTCCCAGTACCGCTGCCATCGGGCCTCTATCTCATGAGGTTCGTAAACCGGCATTTGGATTCACCTCCGTCAAACGAAAGAGGATATCCGCCTTTGGCCCGTATTTCAAAGAGAGAATGGACCGGAGGCTGCGTCCCGGGAACGTCAGCGGAAGGTTCCCGTGGCGCAGAAGGGGCCCTCGGGCGAGACCGACCCCGGGGCCGGTTCCAGGGTGACGACGGCCGACAGGGCGCGCTCGAGCCCTTCAGGAGTCGAGAGCCGGGCGAAGATGCGCCCCTCGGCGTCCGCCTCGAGCACGTCGACCGGGACCCTGGCCTCGGGGGTCGAAAACCAGAGCTGGTAGACCTGTCCCCGGGGAGCGGGGAGGAAGGAGGCGACGACGAGGCACCGGCGGCGCCCGGCGTCCCAGAGAAGCATGCCCGAATTGGCCGGGGTCGCGGGCTGGCCCACCAGGCGCGCGCTCTGCACCCCCTGCCTGCGCGCCATCCCGAGGATGGTTTCGAGGTCGGCCGACTTCGACTGCAGGGCGCGGAGCTCATCGCCCGTCCGGCCCGCTCCCTCCCTGGCCGCCGCGAGCTCCGCCCGCAGCCGGCCGGCATCCGTGCGGGCCGATTTCCAGGCGAAGGCCCCGCCGAGCGCCAGGGCGGCGCACACGGCCGCAAGCAGCCAGGGGAGGAAGCGGCCGCTGTGACGGGGGGCGGGATCGGCCGACGGGATCTCGAGGATCCTCCCGGATTCCTCCCCCGGTCCCGGCGATTGCGGCGCTCCGGGGCCGGGCGCCTGGGGTTCCCGTTCGATGCGCTCGAGGAGAATGTCCCGGAGGTATTCCGGGGCGCGACGTTCCTCGGACGCCAGCCCCAGGGTGGCCGCGGCCCGCGCGAACCTGCGCTGCTGCGCCCTGCAGACGCCGCACCCTTCCGCAAGATGGATTTCGAACCCGCGGGCCTCCTGCTGGGTCAGGGCGCCGAGGGCATGGAGCGCCGCCAGTTCGCGTATCTCTTCAGTCGCGCGATCGTGCTTCAACCTCATCCTCCTCGGCGGCTTCGGCCAGCCGGTTCATGCCGAGCCGGACAAGGGTTTTGACCGCCCCCGCCGGTTTGCCGGTCCGGGCGGCGATTTCGTCGCAACTCGGCGTCCCGCCGTAGGCCCGGACCAGGATTTCGCGCTGGGCATCGGGGAGGTCCGCCACGGCGGCGCGGGCGCGTTCCTGCTCCCCGGGAGCCGCCGTCGCACCCGTTTCCCCCCCCGGTTCCCGCCGCGGCGCGCCCGGCCGAAGCCAGGAAGCGCCCGCGGACGGTTTCGCGCGGCGCCGCCCGAGGAGCGCCCGGTCGCGCGCCGTCGCGACCAGCCAGTCGAGGGGGGGCACGGCGGGATCGCAGGCCGCGGCGTTTTTCCAGACGTGGGTGTAGGTGTCGAGCAAGGCTTCCTCGGCCCGGGCCCGGTCCCCCGTTATTCCCAAGGCAAGCCCGAAAACGAGGGGGCTGGTCCGGTCGTAGAGTTCCGCCATCGCCCCCCGGTCTCCCTGCCGGACTTTCCCGAGAAGGTCCAGGAGCGCCTGGCCTTCCGACGGGCCCTTTCCGCCGGAACCGACTGTATGCTGCACGCTGCCCCCCGATCCGCCGGATGCGCCGGTCGCGCTCCCATATTACACCAGGAGCAAATGCAACCAAGCCTTGAAACCGATTTTTTGGTACACTGAACGGGCGTGGGACGCGCCCCGGCGCACCCCTGGAAAATGGAATCCTGTTCGGAGGCAAAAGGCCATGACATACCGCGGTTTCGGAGGTTTGGGGTTCGCCCTGCTGGCGGTGATGTTCCTGTTTCAGGGATCGGAACTGTATTCCGGGGATGAGGCCCGGGAGACGCTTGCCGCGGACGGGACCGCAGCGGACGGGGGCGGGGACGGGCCGGGCGCGGAAGAACCGGCCGCGGCACGCGAGGAAGCCTTCGACCGGCTCGACGGGAACCGGAGCGGCACGCTGGAGCGCATGGAGTGGCCCGGCCGGAACCAGAGTTTTCACTACCTGGATACCGACCGTGACGGGGTCCTGAGCCGGCGGGAATTCCTGTCCCGGAAAGCCTTCTGGTGGAACCGCGTGTTCGAGGACCTCGACTTCAACGCCAACCGCCTGATCGACCGGTCGGAGTGGCTGGACGCGGGGGAAGCCTTTGAACGCCTCGACCGGAACCGGGACGGGCAGATCGAAAGCTGGGAATTCTACCATCTCCGCTAGGGCCCGTCCGGGGAGGTCGCGGGAGCGCCATCCCGCATGTTCCATGACCGGGAGGAGTGAGACCGCCGGCGGGAGTGTATGAAACCTGTTCGCTTTATCCACACGTCCGACATCCATCTGGATACCAGTTTTTCAGGCTCCGAAATCCCTTCGCGCCTGGGGGACCGGAAACGGGAGGCTATCCGCGCGGCCCTCCGGCGGATCCTCGAGGACGCGACTCTCGGCGAAGCCGGACTCGTCCTCATCGCCGGCGACCTGTTCGAATCGGACCGGGTCACGCCGGACACCTGCGAATTCCTGAAACAGCAGTTCGAAAAGGCAGCGGGCGTCCGCATCTTCATCGCCCCCGGCAACCACGACCCTTTCGCGAAGGGCTCCCCCTACCGGGAGGACTCCTGGCCCGGAAACGTCCATATCTTCGACGAGGAGGAATGGCGGTCGGTGGACCTGCCGGAGCTGGGGGTGAGGGTGACGGGGTTCGGGTTCCGGCACAACTACCTGGAGACGCGCCCCTTCCTGAAACTCCCCTCCCTGCCGGGGGACCGCGTCAACATCGTGATGGCGCACGCATCGGACCTGGGGGGCGTCCCGGCGGGCAAATCGAAACACGCTCCCTTCACCGCCGCGGAGATCGCCGGCAAGAACGTTCAGTATTGCGCCCTGGGGCACTACCACGAGCAGCGCCGCGTGGAGAACCCGGGGGACGGTGCCCTGATCTGGTACTCGGGGATCCCCGAGGGGCGGGGGTGGGACGAGGCGGGTCCCCGCGGCTACCTGTTCGGTGAGATCGATGGCGGCGGCGTCCGGGTCGAGGGCCGCGTCTCGAGCCGGTTCGACTGGAACACCCTTGAAATCGCCTGCGATGAGTTCTCCACCAGGGAGCAGGTCCTGGATGCCGTCACGCGGCACCGCGGCGCGGGGTACGGTGCCGAGAGCCTGCTCCGGGTCCGGCTCGTGGGCGCCCTCGATCCCAGGCTGGACCTGTCCCTGCAGGAACTCGGGGAGAGGCTAGCGGGGGAATGCCTCCTCGTGCAGTGGGACGATGCCACGCACCCGGCCATCGATTTCGACCAGGTCGCCGGGGAAAAGACCCTGCGCGGCCGCTTCGTGCGCCTGATGAACGAGCGCATCGCCTCCGCCGGCGCGGGGGAGAGGGAGGCGCTCGAACGCGCCCGCCTCTACGGAGTCGAAGCCCTCGGCGGACGGGAGGTGAGGCTCCGGTGATCCTCCTGCGCTGCCACATTCTCGGATTCGGGAAGTTTACCGACCGCCGCTTCACCTTTGACGGCGGGCTCAATATCGTTGTCGCACCCAACGAGGGGGGCAAATCCACCCTGCAGCGCTTTCTCGTCGGGCTCCTGTACGGGCAGCTGCGGGCCGACCTGAGGGTTCAGCGCCGGCTCGATCCGTGGGTCGACGCGTACCGGCCCTGGCGGGGGGCCGAATACGGCGGGAGGCTCTGGGTACGGCTCGGGGAGGGCGGGGAGGTGGAGATCCGCCGCGCCTTCGGGAGGGAGGAGACCCGGATCGAAATCCGCGCCGGGAGCGGGGAGGAGATCACCCGGCGGTACGACCAGCAGCGCAACGGGGAGGTGCTGTTCGCCCAGACACACCTGGGCATCCCCAAGGGGCTGTTCGAATCGGTGGCCGTCATCCGGGAAAACCAGGTCTCGGGGATCGGCGGCTGCGAGGCCATCCGCGACCGGATCGCGAACCTGGCCCAGTCGGGGGACGAAGACCTCTCCATCCGCGGAAGCCTCGCCCGGATCCAGGACGCTCTCGATCTCCTCGGGTCGGAAAGGGCGCCGACGAAGCCGTATCGGCAGGCGCTGGACCTCGTCGCCGCGCTCGAGGCCGAGAAGCGGGGGGCGCTGGAGCGCCGGACCCAATTCGAGGGCTGGCTCGAGGAGCGGAACCGGGTTTCGGGGGAGATCCGGGACCTCGAGCGGGAACTCGCCCGGGCTTCGGCCGCGGTCCTTTCCGCCCGGAGGAGAGAAACGGTCGTCAGGGTCCGCTCGCTCGAGGAGATCGACCGGGACCTCCGGGAGGTCCGGTCGGAGCTGGAGGGGCTCGGGGCGCGGGCCGATTTCCCGGCGGAGCGGCTGGAGGAGCTCGACCGGCTGACGGGGGCGGGGGAAAGGGGCGCCCGACACCTCGACGAGGCGCGCGCGGCTAAAGCCGCGGCGGAGGCGGCCCTCGCCCGCGCCGAGTCGGCGCGGGGCGAGCTGCTCCCCTACGCCGCGCTGGCCGCAGGCAACGAGGCGGACCGGATCACGGAATGGTTCGTCTCCTACCTCGGCCTTTCGCTTCAAAAGGACGGGGCGGAGAAGACCCGATCGCGCCTCGAGGGGGAGGCCCAGGCGATGAGAGAGCGCCTGGCCGGGCGGAGCCCGGCGGTGGCGGACGGGACCGACTGGCAGCGCCTGGCGCGCGAGGCGGCCGAGGAGGAGCAGACGGCCGCGCGGGAGGGGGCTCTGCTGGCCGGAACGATTTCGGAGGAGAAGGCGCGGCGCGCTGAAACGGGGCGCCTGGCCCGGCGGAGGGGAATCCTGGCCGCGGCGACGCTGGTGCTGGCGCTTGCGCCGTCGGTCTGGGGGCTGGTGTACGGGTTCGGGCGGATCCCCCTCCCGTACGCCGCCGGAATCGGGGCCGTGCTGGCCGCCGTCTCGGCCGCGCTTTTCATCCTCGCGCGCAGGGGGGGCGGCGCCGCGCGCGGGCTCGAGCGGTCGATCCGAGGGCTGGAGGCCGAGCTGGAGTCCCTCAGGGACAAGGGGAGCGACAAGCGGAGGGCGCTGGACGCCGCCACGGCGGAGTCCGGTTTCCGGAAACTCGAGGATTTTCTCGCCGTGGTCCGGCAGTGCGAGCTGGACCGGGAGCGGCTCTCCGACCTCGAGGCGCGGCGGGTCGAGGCGGAAGCCCAGGCGGAGCGCCTGGGGTCGGAGTCGGGGGAGCGCTATCGTCTGTTGAAGGAAAGCCTGGCCAGGGTGGGGCTCCCCTGCTCCCCCGGAAGCCTGAAATTCCAGGTGGACGCCGCGCGCTCCAACCTCCGCCGGTTCCGCGAACTGGACGCTCACTGCAGCGCCTGCGCCGGGAGGGTGCGCGACCTGACGGTGGAACAGGAAAGCCTGGAGCGGGAGCACGCTGAAACCTGCGCCCGCGTCGACCTCCTCCTCTCCGAAGCGGGGGTGGCCTCGGCGGAGGAGTTCCGCCGGGAGTGCGCCGGGTGGAGGAGGCTCGGGGAACTCACCGACCGGCAGGCCTCCCGGACCCGGGAATTCCAGCGGCTGGCGGAAGGCCTCAGCCTGGAGGAGTGGAAGGAGAAGCTCGCGGCGCTTCCCGAAAGCCCCGGGCCGGAGGAGGCCGCCAGGGCGGCGGGAAACGCGCCGGCCCCCTACCTGCCCTGCCTCCCCTCGATGGCGGAGGCGGCGGCGCAGGAGGCGGAGACGGCCGCGCGGCTCGCCGCCGCGAGGGAGGAACTCGCCGCCGCCGTGGAGCGCGTCCGGCACGCCTTTCACGGCATCCGGCCCGCTTCCGACATCGACGAGGACCTGGCCCTCGCGCTCCGGAGGCTGCGCGAGCTGGAGACGAACCGGAGCGCGCTCGCGATCGCCCACGAGACGATCGAGGCCCTTTCGCGGCAGCAGCAGGAAGTCCTGGCGCCGCAGCTGAACGCGGCCGTGGAGCAGCGTTTCCTGCGCCTCTCCCGGGGCCGCTACGAAGAGGTCAAGGTGGACCCCGATTTCCAGATCTGGGTGCGGGAGTCGGACACGGGAGAACTGCGCCTGGCGGAGCATCTGAGCCGCGGGACCCAGGACCAGATATACTTCGCGACGCGGTTCGGGGTGCTGGACATGATCTCGGCGGAAAAGGAGCGCTGCCCGGGGCTCCTGGACGAACCGTTCGCCGCCTACGACCGGCCGAGGCTGGGGGAGGCGTTCGAGGTCCTGGCCGAGGAGGCCGAACGGCGCCAGTTGATTGTGTTCACGTGCAGGGAGGACCTGCCGGAGCTGGCGCTCGGGCGGGGGGCGAAGGTGATTCGGCTTTGACCCGGATGGCGCCTGAATCATCCGGGTGAACGGAGGTCGGGATGTTGCGGCTTGAGAACGTCTCGCTGGAACTCGGCGGGAAGAGAATCCTTCACGATCTGAATTTCGAAACCCGCCCGGGCGAGATCCACAGCATCCTGGGCGCCAACGGCACGGGAAAATCGACCCTGGCGTCGGTGATCCTGGGGCTCGGCGGCTACCGGGATATCGGGGGGCGGATCCTTTTTCACGGGGAGGACATCACGGCGCTGGGGGTTTCCGAGCGCGCGCAGCGCGGCATCACCATGGCGTGGCAGGAGCCGGCGCGCTTCGAGGGGTTGAGCGTCGGGGAATACCTCGCCATCGGGCGGCGCGGCACCCGGGGCGACGCCCCGGACCCCGCCGAGTGCCTGCTGAAGGTGGGGCTCGCCCCCGCCGGCTACCTGGCGCGCGCCGTCGACGGTACCCTGAGCGGCGGGGAGCGCAAGAGGATCGAGCTGGCCTCGCTCCTGACCATGGCCCCGAAACTGGCCATTCTCGACGAGCCCGATTCCGGGATCGACGCCCTTTCCATCGACTGCGTCGTGGAGGTGATCCGGACCTTTTCCCGCAACGGGACGACGGTGTTGCTGATCACGCACCATGAAGAGGTCGCCGAGATCGCCGACCGGGCCTCCTCCCTGTGCGGGGGGACCGTGCTGAAGACGGGGGACCCGGTCGCGGTCGCGCGCTTCTTCCGCAACAACTGCCAGGAATGCCTGCATGTCAACGCGCCGCAACTGGGAGGATTGGAATGACGACGGGACTGCCTGAACAACTGGAGGCGCTCGCCGCCGCCTACGAGGCGAGCGGGGGGCATGCGGCATCGCTCTTCGACGGGAGCTCCGCGAGCCTGTCGGTCAGCGGCAACGCCGTTATCGGCAGCAACGAAATCCCGGGGGTTCACATCGAGGGGACCGCCCTTCCGAACGGCGTCCGGGCCGTAATCACCGTGGACCCGGGGGCCGTCGTGGCACGCCCCGTGCACCTCTGCTTCGGCGTCGTCCCTGAGGAGGGGGTCCAGGAGATCGTCTCGGAGTATCGCATCGGCGACGGCGCCCGGGCGGCGTTCGTGGCCCACTGCACCTTTCCGAATGCGCTGCGGGTCAGGCATGTCATGAACGCCCGCATGCAGATAGGGAAGGGGGCCGAGATGACCTACTCGGAGACGCACTTCCACGGTGACCGGGGCGGGGCGGAGGTGCTCCCGGCGTTGAAGGTGTTCCTGGAGGAAGGGGGTGTCTTGAAGAACGAGTTCCGGCTGACCCGGGGTACGGTCGGCCGCCTCAAGGCGGAGTACGAGGCGGAACTCGGCCGCGACGCCGTGTGCGAGTTCTACGCCAAGGCGTACGGGAAGATGGACGACCGCATCGTTGTCAGGGAATCGATTTACCTCAACGGGGAGAACGCGCGCGGGCTGGCCAAGAGCCGCATCGTGTCCTCCGGCCGCTGCCAGAGCGAGGTCATCGGGGAGGTGGTCGGCAACGCCCCCTTTTCCCGGGGCCACATCGATTGCGTGGAGATCCTCAAGGGCGCCCATGCCCGCGCCAGCGCCGTCCCGCGCCTGGTGGTCGTCGACGACCGCGCGAAGCTGACGCACGAGGCCGCCATCGGCAGCGTCGACAAGAAGCAGGTGGAGACCCTGATGGCGCGGGGCCTGAGTGAGGACGAGGCCGTGGACGTCGTCGTGCGGGGGATGCTGCGCTGACCATGAATATCCGCCGGGCGACGATCCCGCTTCTCCTGCTGACCGCTCTTCTCGGCCTGTCCGCGGCGTGGACCCCGGGCGGGGTCGCCCCGGGCTACGACAAGCGCGAGGTGCGGATCCCGATGCGGGACGGGCGCAGGCTGTTCACGGCCGTCTACGCCCCCCGGGACGCCTCCCGCCCCTACCCCATCCTGCTCCAGCGCACGCCTTACGGCGTGGCCCCCTACGGGGCCGACGCCTACCCGCAAAGCCTGGGTCCTTCGGACGAACTGGCCCGGGACGGCTTCATCTTCGCCTACCAGGACGTGCGGGGGAGCATGATGTCCGAAGGGGACTTCGTCCACATGCGCCCGCTCGGGACGGCGAGGCGGGGGAACGGCACCGACGAGTCCACCGACGCCTGGGACACGATCGACTGGCTCGTCCGCAACATCCCGAACAACAACGGCCGGGTGGGGGTGTGGGGGATTTCCTACCCGGGGTTCTACGCGGCCGCCGCGATGATCGACGCGCACCCCGCCCTCAGGGCCGTCTCCCCCCAGGCGCCGATAGCGGACTGGTTCGTGGGGGACGACTTCCACCACAACGGGGCCTTCTTCCTGGCCCACTCCTTCGGTTTTCTCGCGGGCTACGGGTATCCCCGCCGGGCTCCCACCACGGAGCTGCCGAAGCCCTACTCCTGGCCGGTCCCCGACAGCTACGACTTCTTCCTCGAAATGGGGCCGCTGCGGGAAGCGAACCGGAAGGTCTTCAAGGGCCGGGTCCCCTTCTGGAACGAGCTGATGCGCCACGGGGATTACGATGATTTCTGGAAGGCGCGCGCCCTCCGCCCGCACCTCGAAAACATCCGGCCGGCCGTCATGACCGTGGGAGGGTGGTTCGACGCGGAGGACCTTTTCGGGACGCTCGCCGTCTACCAGGCCGTGGAAGCCTCGAGCCCCGCGGCGCACAACATCCTGGTCATGGGGCCCTGGGACCACGGGGGGTGGGCGCAGTCGGACGGGGCTGCGCTCGGGGCGGTTCGTTTCGGCGCGGAGACCGCCGTCCACTATCGCCGCGAGATCGAGCTTCCCTTTTTCCGGCATTTCCTGAAGGGGTCGGGCGGGCTCGATCTCCCGGAGGCCTCCCTTTTCCTGACGGGCGCGAACGAGTGGAGGTCGCACTCCCACTGGCCGCCACGTTCGGGCCGGCCGACCAGCTTCTACCTGAGGGAGGGGGGGAGTCTCGCGCGGGAACCGGACCGGGGAGACGCGGCCGGCGCCTTCGACCAGTACACGAGCGACCCGCGCCGCCCGGTTCCCTACATCGACCGGAAGGCCGCCGGGATGGCGCGGGACTACATGGTCGGGGACCAGCGTTTCGCCGCCGCGCGCGCGGATGTGCTGACCTACGCCACCGGCCCCCTCGAGGAGGACCTCACGGTCGCCGGGCCGGTGATCGTGAGCCTCAAGGTCTCCACCACCGGGACCGATTCCGATTTCGTCGTCAAGCTGATCGACGCCTACCCGGAGGAGGGGCCGGCCGCCCGGGCCGGGGCGCGGGACGGGTCGATGGGGGGGTACCAGCAGCTGCTGCGGGGGGAGCCCTTCCGCGGGAAATACCGGAACAGCTTTTCCCGCCCGGAGCCCTTCGTGCCGGGAAGGATCACCCCGGTCGAGTTTTCGATGCCCGACGTCTATCATACCTTCCGCCGGGGCCACCGCGTCATGGTCCAGGTGCAGAGCAGCTGGTTCCCGCTCGTCGACGTCAACCCGCAGCGCTTCGTCGATATCTACGGCGCCGGCGAGAGCGATTTTCAGGAGGCGGTCCAGCGGATCCACCGCTCCCGGAGCGCGGCCTCCTCGATCACCCTGATCCGGCTTCCTTAGCCTCAGCCGCGCCCGGCCGCTCAGCGCCGCATCGCGCGGATCGTGCGGAGCATCCCCGACGGGGAGCCAAAGGTGTCGTTGACGGCGCTGGCTTCGAACCCGCTGTGGACCATGCAGTTGCGGCACTTCGGGTTGCCCGACCGCGGACCGTATTTTTCCCAGTCGGTGCTCTCGAGCAGCTGCGCGAAGGTTCTGCAGTAGCCGTCCTCGAGCAGATAGCAGGGCTTCTGCCAGCCGAACAGGCTGTAGCCGGGCATTCCCCAGGGGGTACAGTCGTAGTCTCTCGCCCCGGCCAGGAATTCGAGAAAGAGCGGGCTCTGGTTGAACTTCCAGCTCTTTCGGCGCCGGCGCAGCACCCCGGCGAACAGGCGCCGGGTCTCTTCCTTCCCGAGAAAGTGCTGCTGGTCGGCCGCCTTTTCATAGCTGTAGCCGGGCGACAGCGTCATCCCCTCGACGCCGAGGGCCATCGTCTCGTCGAAGAACGCGCGCACGCTCTCCGGGTCGGCGTCGTTGAAAAGGGTGGTGTTGGTGGTGACGCGGAACCCCCTTCTCACGGCCTCCCTGATCGCCTCCACGGCGATGCGGTGCACCCCCGCGCGCCCCACCGACCGGTCGTGGAACCCTTCCAGCCCGTCGAGGTGGACGTTGATGGTGAAGCGTCTGTCGGGGCGGAAGTCGGCCAGTTTTTCCTTCAGGATGAGGGCGTTCGTGCAGAGGTAGACGAATTTCCCGCGGGCGATCAGCCCCTCCACGATCTCGGCGATCTGCGGATGCAGCAGCGGCTCCCCCCCGGGGATGCTGACCATGGGGGCGCCGCACTCCTCGGCCGCCTCGAAGCACTGCCCCGGGGAGAGCTGCCGCCGCAGGATGTCGGGCGGATACTGGATCTTTCCGCACCCGGAGCAGGCGAGGTTGCAGCGGAAGAGGGGTTCCAGCATGAGGACCAGCGGATAGCGCGCGTCGCCGGAGATCTTGCGCCCGACGATGTACTTGGCGACGGCCAGCATTTGAGATATGGGGACTCCCATGGTCACACTCCCGACGTGTGATCGTAACCTATCGGCGGGCGGGCCGCAATCCCCCCTGCCCGCGCGGCGCGCGCCCCCCGGCAGGCGGCAGTGGACGCCCGGGTCCCTTCCGTGATAGCCTTTCCGGATTATGAAAGCTCCCGTATTCGGCTCCGGCGCACTCGATCTCATAGGCAACACTCCGCTTGTCCGGCTCCGGCGCCTCAGCCCCAACCCGGAGGTCGAAATCTGGGCCAAGCTCGAAAACGCCAACCCGGGGGGCTCCATCAAGGACCGGATCGCCCGGTCGATGATCGAGGCGGCGGAAGCTTCGGGCGAACTGGGCCGCGACAAGACCATCCTGGAAGCCACCAGCGGAAACACGGGGATCGGGCTCGCCCTGGTGGGCGGGGTGAAGGGGTACAAGGTTCTCCTCGCGATGAGCGAGGGGGTCAGCCAGGAGCGCTGCCAGATCCTCTCGGCCCTGGGAGCCGAATTCCTCAAGACCCCGGCCCGGCTCGGCACCGACGGCGCCATCGAGGCCGTCTATCGCCTGAACCGCCGGGAGCCGGGCAGGTACTTCATTCCCGACCAGTACAACAACCCGGCCAACCCGCTGGCGCACTATAACGGCACGGCGGTGGAGGTCTGGGAGCAGACCGGGGGGACCATCACCCACCTGGTCGCCTCCATCGGGACCTCGGGCACCCTCATGGGAATGGGCCGGCGGCTCAGGGAGTACAACCCCGCGGTCCGCATCATCGGCGTGGAGCCCTACCTGGGACACAAGATCCAGGGCCTCAAGAACATGAAGGAGGCCTACCGGCCGGGGATCTTCGACCGGAAGCTGCTCGACGCCAAGGTCAACATCAAGGACGACGACGCCTTCGCGGCCGCCCGGCGGCTGGCGCGGGAGGAGGGCCTGTTCGTGGGGATGAGCGCGGGGGCCGCCTGCCACGTGGCCCTCGAAACGGCCAGGGAACTCCAGCGCGGGGTCATCGTCGTCATCCTCCCGGACGGGGGAGACCGCTATCTCAGCACCTCCCTCTTCCACTCCTCCGTCCCCGTCGCGCGCCGGGAGCCCAAGCTGGAGCTGTACGACACGCTCTCGCGCGCCCAGCGCCAGTTCCAGCCGCTCGAACCGGGGAAGGTGTCGATCTATTCCTGCGGGCCCACGGTGAACGCCGCGCCCACCCTTGGGGTGTTGCGCCGCGTGATGGTGGCCGACCTGCTGCGGCGGGTCCTGGAGTATTGCGGCTTCGAGGTCCGGCACGTGATGAACATCACCGACCTCGACGACAACACGATCCGGGAATCGATCAGGCAGGGGATTGGCCTCCGCGAGCTGACCGACCGCCACACGGCGGAATTCATGGAGTGCCTGGACCGGCTGGGGGTCAGGCACGCGTGGAAATACCCCCGGACCACCGAGCACGTCGACGACATGGTCGGACTGGCGCGGGAGCTGGTCGCCGCGGGGTACGCCTACGAGCGGCTCCGCAGCGTCTATTTCGACATCAGCCGGTTTCCGAAATACGGCGCGCTGAGCGGGCTCGATTTTTCCAAGATCAGGGTCGGCGCCACCGTGGACCTGGACGAATACGACAAGGAGAATCCCAGGGATTTCACCCTGTTCAAGCGGGCCACCCTGGCCGAGATGGCGCACGACATCTTCTACGAGACCGACTGGGGCAACGTCCGCCCCAGCTGGCACGTCCAGTGCGCGGCCATGAGCCGGCGCTACCTGGGCGAGGAGTTCGATATCCACACCAGCGGCAGCGACATCCTCTTCCCCCACAACGAGAACGAGATCGCCCAGTGCGAGGCGCTCCACGGCAGGGGCCCGGCGCGTTACTGGGTGCACTCGGGCCTGGTGCTGGCCGGGGGAAAGAAGATGTCCCGGTCGGCCGGCAACGCGGTGACGCTCGAGGACCTCATGCGCTCGGGGTATTCCGCGCGGGAGGTCCGCTACCTTCTCCTGTCGGCCCACTACCGCCAGCCGCTCGCCTATTCCGAGGGGGGCCTCGAGGCCGCCCGCGCGGCGCTCGGGCGGATCGACACCTTCGTCGCCCGGCTCAGGATCTGTTCCGGCAAAGGGTCGGGTGATTCCATCCGGGGCGCCGTCGATGAGATGACGGCCTCGTTCGAGGCTGCCATGGAAGCCGATCTCAACGTCCCCAGGGCCCTGGGGGCCCTGTTCCTCCTTATCCGGCGGGCGAACCCTCTCCTGGCGGACCGGAGCCTGTCGCGCAGGGATGCCGACCTGGCGCTCGCGGCGCTGGAGAAAATCAACTCGGTGCTGGGATTCGTGGACCTGAACCCTGCGGAAGCCGAAGCGGCGGATCCCGAGGTGGAGGCCCTGATCTCCCTGCGCGAGGAGGCGAGGGAAAGAAAGGATTACGCGGAAGCGGACCGCATCCGCGAGGAGCTGAAAGGGCGCAGCATCGTCCTGGAGGACACGCCCTACGGAACGATTCACTGGACGGACCCCCGCCCGGCCAGGGGCTGAACACGGAGGTTCCGCTCAGGATACCGGGCTCACGGCCCGGGGCTAATTGCCGATGCTTCAACCCCCGCTCGGGGCGCAATTCGGGGCGCCGCCGGCCGAAACCGAGGCAAAGCTCGAAACCCGGTCTTCCAGCCTGCCGCTCCCGCATCGGGGGCATCGGATCTCTTCCTCCTCCCCGGCCTTGAGCACCAGTTTCTCGAATTCCGCCCCGCAGTCGAGGCACGCATATTCATAGAGCGGCATGACATATCCTCCGCCCCTTTCATAAGACTCCCCCCGGACCGGGGCAACCCCCCCCTGCATTTTCCTGAACCGCCGTTGCTGGATGTCGGGCCGGTCCGGGAGTATGATATAGGCAAAGGCTTCGCATTCTCAGGGGCGCTGCAGGCAGGCGCATCCGCCTTTTCCGGCACCTCCTATCGGCGGCACCCTCGTTGGCTCATGGATGTTTAAGATTTTCTTCGGGAGGAGGAATCTATGCGACCCACCATGACCGATTGGAAGTTCAACCTTGATTTCCGCATGCTGTCGATCCTGCTGCTGATCGCCATCATCACCTTTCTGCTGGGGACGTGGTGGCTCGTCAGCGGTTACCGCACGTCTTCGATCGAAGCTCACGGCCGCCATCTGGCGGAGGAGGCCGATGTGGCCTTCGAATACCTGGAAAACTTCCTGGGGAACCAGATCGTCGAGATCGCCGCTGTTACCGAAACCCCGGTGCTGCGCAGCGCGGTGGAGCAGAGCAACCGCGAGCTCCAGTCCGACGTCAACGGGGCCGTCAGAAGAACCTCCGCCATAGAGGCGCGCTGGAAGGACCTGGACTACCAGGCTCCGGAGTTGAAAGCGGTTCTCGACAACCCTGCGGCCGATTTCCTGCGGCGCTACATGAATGTCCGCACGGCGTACCGGGAAATCATCGTCACCGACCTGGCGGGGAGGACCGTCGCCGCCTCGGGGAAGACGACCAATTACGGGCAGAGCGGAGACCCCTGGTGGAAGGGGGCCTACGCCGACGGCCAGAAGGGGGGGGTGTATATCGGGGACATGCACTTTGACGAAAGCGCGGGCGTCTGGTGCCTCGATATCGCGGAGCCCTTCACCGATTCCAAGGGGGGGGTCTCGGGCGTCATCAAGGTGGTCCTGGCCGCCGACGAGATTCATTCGATCGTGGCCTCGGTGCAGGCGGGCTTCGGGGGCGCCGCCGCCCTCCTGAGGCTGGACGGGAGCGTCATCTCGTCCCCGGGCTACAGTTACGATGACCGCCGCCCCTACCCGGACATGGCCGACATCGCCAAGGCGAGGGAATTCGGGCAGAGGTTCGTAATCACCCGGGAGAAGCCGCGCTCCGTCATAGGGATGAACGCGCGCAGCTTCATGGAGCTTTCCCCGAACCTGCGCTGGGTGCTGGCCATTTCGAGCCCGGTGGAGGGCATCGTCGCGCCCTTCACGCGGCTCCTGCGCAATGTGGTGATCCTCATGCTCGGCATCGTTCTCCTGGCGGTGCTGGTCACGTTGCTGATGTCGCGGTCGGAAACGCGGAAGGTCCTGCCGGACGATCCGCATTTCGAAAACCTGTGAGGAGACGTTCTCCCCGCGGGGCTCTTTTCCCGCCCGGGCCGGCCCGGTACCCCCCCCACCGTGCCGGCGTCCCGGTTCGTGGATGATTTGCCCTTCCCGGGCCGGCGAATCCTGCCAAGTTCTCTGCCGTCACCTTCGGCGCGCCCCGTTGCGCCATGATCCGGGAGATTTTTTGAATAAAGGGTTCCGCCGGCGGTAATAGGGGATAAAAAGGAGATGGCAGGATTGGACGACACCCAGTTGATGATGGCGGTCAAGCTCGGGGATGCGGCGGCCTTCAAGGACCTCGTCGAGCGGAACAGGCGCAGGGCGTATTTTGCGGCCCTCAGGCTCGTGGGGAATCGCGATGACGCCTACGACCTGTCCCAGGAAGCCTTTATCCGCGTCTATCGGGCCCGGCAGCGCTACGACGCGAATTCCCCGTTTCATGCATGGTTTCATGCCATCATCCGCAACCTCGCCCGGAACCACATCCGGAAGCGCTCCGTCCGCCGGCAGCATGCGGCGGAAACCCGGCACTCATACGCGTCCCGAACCGTGGCACTCGATTCGCCCGAAGGCGCCATGGTCCTGGGCGAGGCGAAGGAGGCGATCTGGGCCGCCATCGAAAGGCTGTCGGCCGACCACCGGGAGATCATCGTCCTCCGCCATTTCGAGGACAAGACCTACGAGGAGATCGCCGGAATCCTCGGGATCGCCGTGGGCAGCGTGATGTCGCGCCTGTACTACGCGCGCAAGAGGCTCCGGGATCTTCTGGGGGGAGAGCATGAGGGATGAAGAAATCCAGCGGTTGATGATGAAGATGGTCGACGGGATCGCCTCCCCGGAGGAGGAGAGGGCGATGGCCGAAGCGATCCGGGGGGACGAGCGGTGGGGGGCCGAGTTGCGCGCCTTCCGGAAGATCCGCGAAGTGACGGAGACGATGCGGCTGGAGGACCTGCCGGACAGCCGCTGGGACCGCTACTGGGAGGATATCTACCGCCGGACGGAACGGGCGCTCGGGTGGGTCCTGCTTTCGGTCGGGCTCATGGCCGTGCTCGGTTACGCGGCCTGGGAGGCGCTTTCGGGCTTCTTCGCGGATCCCGGCGTGAGCGGAATCCTGAAAATCGGGATCTCGCTGGCGCTGTCCGGCGGGATCATCCTGCTGGTCTCGATTGTGCGCGAGCGGCTGTTTGCGAGAAAACACGAGAGATACGAGAGAGAGGTGGAGCGATGATCATGGTCAGCTGCGACGAGATTCCCGGAAAGCGCATCATCATGACCCTGGGGCTGGTTCGGGGAAATACGATCCGGGCGCGCCACATCGGGCGGGATCTCATGGCGGGGTTGCGCGGCATCGTGGGCGGCGAGATCACCGACTACACCAAGATGATCGCCGAGGCGCGCGAACAGGCCCTGGACCGTATGGCGGCGGAGGCGGAAAAACTGGGCGCCAACGGCATCGTGGCCGTCCGCTTCGGGACCGCCGAGATGATGGCGTCGGCTGCGGAGATCCTGGCCTACGGAACGGCCGTCGTTTACGAATAGCGAGACCCGCTTCGCGTCTGGGGAATTTTCCCGGACACCTCACCCCACGGAATCCCGATCAGGCGGAAACGGCGCTGCGCGGCCCGCGGGGCCCGCGGAAAGGGGATTTTGTGCCCGGCCCGCGATACCAGGAGATGCCGGGCAATGCGTCCCGCCCGCGGACCCGAATTCAGGAAAGGATACATGATGACGCAGGAATGGACCGAGTCTCTTCCGGAGCGCTCCCGGCCGCCGGAGGTGGCAAACCCGGGCGCGTGCGGAGGGGAAGGAGTTTCGGACGAGCAGCTGGTGAGACGGAGCCTCGAGGGGGAAGAGGACGCGTTCCGGAGCCTGTATGAAAGATACCGCCGCCCGGTTTACGGCGCCGTGCGGAGGATTCTGGGAGATCCCGAGGACTCGCGGGATGCGACGCAGGAGATCTTTCTTGCCGTGTACCGTTCCCTGGCGCAGTGGAACCCGGAAAAGGCCCGGTTCGGGTGCTGGATCCGCAGGGTCGCGACCAACCGGGCCATCGATCACTGGCGCTGCCGCCGACGCGGGATCGACCTGCTGTTCGGGGAAACGCCCGGCCCGGCAGGGAACGTCGCCCGACCCTGCCCGGCCGGGATGCGTCCGGCCGAAAAGATGGTGGAATTCAGGGAGCGCGCCCTGGAGGTGCGGCGCTTTCTCGAGCGTTTGCCGCAACCGCAGGGAAGGTTTGTCGTATTACGATATTGCGAAGGGTTGAAGCTGCGCGAAATCGCCGAAAGGGAAGGGTGCAGGCTGGGGACCGTGAAAAGCACCCTTCACCGGGTGACGCGGGAGATGCGGCGCAAACTGAAGCGCGCCTAGCGGGCGGCACGAGCGCGGAAGGAGGGGGGATGCGGGAAGCCGTTTCGAAATCGGATCGCGAGGACCTGCTCCGGGGGATCCGCGACGAGTTCGGGCGGTGGCCCGAACTCGAACGGAGGATCTTTTTCAGTGCCCGCTACCGGGGGCAGTCGCCGGAGGCCATCTCCCGCGCCCTGAAAATGGCTCCGGCCGAAGTCTCGGCGGCGCTCCGGGCATGCGACCGCCGGCTTCACCGGTCGCTGCGGCGCCGTCCCTAGCCCTTGTTCAGGGAGGTGAGGAACTCCGCGTTGCTGTCGGACTTGCGGAGCTTGTCGAGCAGCAGGTCCATCGCTTCGTCGATGGAGAGGGGGTTGAGCACCTTCCGCAGGATCCAGATCTTGTTGAGGTCGGTGCCTTCCACCAGCAGCTCCTCCTTCCGGGTGCCGGACCGGTTGATGTCGATCGCCGGGAAGATGCGCTTGTCCACGAGCTTGCGGTCCAGGATGATCTCCATGTTGCCGGTGCCCTTGAACTCCTCGAAGATGACGTCGTCCATGCGGCTCCCGGTGTCGATCAGGGCCGTGGCCATGATCGTGAGGCTTCCCCCCTCCTCGATCTTCCGGGCGGCCCCGAAAAAGCGCTTCGGCTTCTCCAGGGCGTTCGCGTCGACGCCGCCGGAGAGCACCTTGCCGCTCGACGGGATGACGGTGTTGTAGGCGCGGGCCAGGCGCGTGATGCTGTCGAGCAGGATAACGACGTCCTTCTTGTGCTCCACCAGGCGCTTCGCCTTTTCCATGACGATTTCCGCGACCTGGACGTGGCGCGAGGCGGGTTCGTCGAAGGTGGAGCTGATCACCTCCCCCTTGACGGAGCGCTCCATGTCGGTGACCTCCTCCGGGCGTTCGTCGATCAGCAGGACGATGAGGTAGACCTCCGGGTGGTTGGTGCTGATCGAGTTGGCGATGTTCTGCAGCAGCATGGTCTTGCCCGTCCGGGGGGGCGACACGATCAGCCCGCGCTGTCCCTTGCCGATCGGGGTGAAGATGTCCATCACACGGGCGGAGAGGTTCTCGCGCACCGTTTCCAGCCGGATCCGTTCCTGCGGGTAGAGGGGGGTCAGGTTGTCGTAGAAGATCCGGTGGCGCGCTTCCTCGGGCGGCTCGAAATTCACCGCGTCCACCTTCACCAGGGCGAGGTAGCGCTCCCCTTCGTTCGGCATGCGGATCTGCCCGGAGACGATGTCGCCGGTGCGGAGATCGAATTTCCGGATCTGGGAGGGGGAGATGTAGATGTCGTCGGGGCCCGGCAGATAACTGTAATCGGGGGAGCGGAGAAACCCGTACCCTTCGGGAAGCACCTCGAGCACCCCTTCGGAGAAGATGAGCCCGTGGTGTTCCGCCTGGGCCTGCAGGACGGCGAAGATGAGGTCCTGCTTGCTCAGCTTGCCCGCCTCGGCGATCTTGTATTTTTTGGCGATCTTCGCCAGGTCCTTGATGTTCAGGGCCTGCAGCTCGCTGATATGCAGCTGCTCCCCTTCTTTGTCCAGCGCCTCCTGGATCGGGAGCTTCTTGTCGTCGGCGACGTCCTTGGAACGGGTGTCCTTTTCTGCCATGTTACCCCTGTTTTATCGATGATATCTTTGCTGGTGCAAGTATCTGTGTGGGCCTCGGATGACTGAGGCCTTCAAGTTTAGAACCGTTTTCTTGAAATTTCCAGAGAATTCCGGGCGGATGGGGTCATCGTCGGCGGCCGCCCCCCGGCGCCGCCGCCCACGGCGGCGGTCCGGAGGAACGGCCTTGCGTTCGGATCAGATGCCGAGATCGGCCCTGGCCTTGGTCAGGACCTCTTCAATCCCTTCGAGCGAGCCCGAGTGGCTCCCCTGGTAGATCTGCTCGAGGTACTGCTTGGCCCTGGGGGCCATGGTCTTTTCGAGCACCACGCATTTCGCGAACGGCTCCACGGCCGCATCCTGCCCCTCGGTCTGCCATTTGCTCATCCCGATGTAATACCAGGCGTCGTCCCGCTTGGGATCGAACCGGACCACCTTCTGGTAGAGTCCGAGTGCCCCGGGATAGTCCTTCTTCTGGTAGGCGTCCGCCGCCATCAGGCCGAAGGCGATGGCGCGGGTGGCGTTCCACTGGTTTTCCGCCATGTTGGGCGGGACCTTGTCGCCGTACACCTCCATGATTTTCGTGAACATCGCAGTCGCGGCCGGGACGTCCTGTTTGCGGAGGTGGATATCGGCCATCTGCAGCGCCGTCGTATAACCCAGCGGCTGATCCATGGGCGCCTGGGCCAGAATCTTCTGGCCGTACTCCAGGTACTTGTCGAAGTTCTGCATGCCGAGGTAGATGGCGGCCAGCGTCTGGAGCATGGTGGCGTCCGGGGCGGCGGCGTAGATCTTCTCCGCCAGTTCCGCCGCCTTGGGCATATTCCCCGCCCCGTACTGGGCGGCCAGCATCGTCCGCTCGAGCATCAGGACCGACGGGGCCAGCTGGTCCTTGAGGAACTCCTCCGATCCCACGGGGATCTCCTCCGCCTTGACCTTTTCCTCGGTCGGGAGGATCGACAGGAGCGCCTCGGTCATGGAGATCGCCTTGGGCCAGTCCTTCTTTTCCAGGTAGGGGTTGACGGCCGCCTGGTAATCGGTGATCACGTAGAGCAGGATCCTGGAAATCGGGCGCTCCTTGACGAAGCCCAGCAGCAGGTCGGCCCGCTTCTGGACGTCCGCTTCCTTCTTGATCTCCTCGTACTGGGCGTAGTCCTTCTTGTACTGGTAGTCGGAAAGAGGCGAGATTTTTTCCTGCAGGGCGAAGCCGCTGGCTCCACACAGCAGAAGAAGGGCCATCATTGAGCCGACAAGTCTTCGGGTCATAATCATCACTCCTGAAAAAATCGTTCCATTGACGAAAGTCCGTGATCAATAAGGACGCAGGGGATCCCGGGACCTGAGTTTCGGGTTCTTGCCTTCCCCTTTCCCGATAAGTTTAGGTTCTAATGGACGGGCCCGTCCTGTCAAGGCAAAATGCGCCCGGCGCCCGCGGCCGCACGCGGCGGGCGAGGCGTGCCTTCAGGGATCTATCCTGCTGAGTATCCATCGATTTCCGGGGTACCAGCGCATCCGCCGCAGCCGATATGTCCCGGTCAGTTTCAGCCCCGCAAAATGCACTCTCAGGTCCGCGGGCGTTTCGGGCCGGATCTCCATCTCCCCCTCGTCCCAGATGAAGACGCGCCCGCGGCCGAAGGCCTCCTCCTCGAAGACGGGACTCGAGACGGCCTCGACCGGGAAGCTTTCCCTCTCGACGGCCAGCCGTTTCTCCCCCCCCTGCCGGGGCGGTTGCCTCAGCATGGACCACGAGCGCAGCCTGCCGTCCTGGAGGATCCTGAGGTCGTAGTGGGGCCTCGCGGTTTTATGGTGGTGGATGACGAATCGCGTAATCACCGGTTCGATCAGACGCTTGCTCCAGGCGCTCAAATATGACACTATTTTTGCCTGAACACCCATGGATATCCAAGTCGAAACTATCGGGGACCGCAGAATCATTCGTGTCGAGGGCAGGATCACCTTCGAGCACTGCCCGGCGCTCGAGCGCCGCATCGACGAGGTGCTGGCAGGGGGCCCGCGCGAGATCCTGCTCGATCTCGAAGGGGTCCCTTTCATGGACAGTTCGGGCGTGGGAGAGATCTTGAGGCTTTTCAAGCGGATGCGGGAAGCGGGGGGGAGCCTCATCCTCCTCCGCCCGAACCGGAAACTGCGCGGCCTCTTCACGATGTACCGCTTCGATCAGTTCCTGACCATCCGGGATGACGGGGAGCCGGACGCCGATGGTTAGGCGCCGCCCCGCCCCCTTTGGCGCTCTCGTTTTCTCCCTGGCCCTGTCCCAGGCGCCGGCGACGGGCCCCGAGGCCCGGGCGCAAACCCGGCAGCCGAACGCGCCCCTTTCCTCGCCGGCGAGGAAATCCGCGCTGCTCGAGATCCGGGTGGCCGACGGGAGGGTGACGGCCGATATCGCCGACTGCCCGCTGCATGAAGCGCTGGCGGGCCTGGCCGAACGGACCGGCATCATCTTCGAGGTCCGGAGCGAACCCAACCCTTACATCTCCGTCCACCTCCGCGACGTCCCGATGGAGGAGGCGATCGGCCGCATCGTCCCGGACGGCAACATCCTGTTTCTTTACGACGGGGCCGACCCGGCCCGTATCGTGCTGGTCCGCATCCTCTCGAGCGGCGGCACGGCGGTGCAGCCCGGCCTCCTCTATTTCGGAACCGGCAGGGTCCCCGGGGCCGGCCGGCCGGCCGGGACCGCGGTCCCGTAATGTTCAGGAATGCCCTATGTTTTCTCTTGTGAAGCTTCTGTTATCGAGCGTTTTCATCCTCGCCGGTCTCACCGGCGCCCTCTTCGGCCAGAATGCCCGGGAAGGGTTCCGCGCGGAGGTCGACGCGGTGGTCACGGAGGCGTACCATGCGGCCGCCGCCGATTTCCCCTGCAAAACCAAGACGCGGGGGAAGGGGAAGATCATCCGCTGGCAGGACGTGGAAAAGTGCGTGAACTACGCCCACGACCGGGTCGACTGGGAGGCGCTGTCGGCGCGGATCCAGGACGCCGGGGAGAGGGCGGGGCTCGGCCCGGCCGATATCGAGGCCGTGGTCGAAGCCTCCCTGGCCGCGCACTCGATCCCCTTCAATGAGATCTACAGGGTAAAGGACCGGAAGGCGCTCGTGCCGCTGTCCAACTCGCTCCTCAAATTCCTCCCTCCCGGATCGCTTCTGGACCTCCCCGTATACAACCAGGAGGGGGAGCTGCTGGGGAGTTTTTCGGGGGTGTACGTGTTCGAGCGGAGCGGGGGACTGTCGACGGCCACCAGCTACCGCATGCCCAACTTCCAGTACAAGGACCTTCACGGGGAAATGCAGGCGCCGTCGGAGACATTCCTGATCGACCGGTACGGGGTTTCCTGGAAGGAGGCCGAATCCCAGCCCGGATTCCGCCTGCCGGCCGACAGGTTGATTCCGAAGCACTGATCCCGGGCGATCCGCGTCAGTCCCGGCCGGGGCCCTGGGCCCTGGCGTACCAGGAGACCTGGCGCGCGATCCCTCTCAGGACCCCGACGTCGGCCGATTCCAGGCCCGCCCTGCCGAAGATCCTGCGCAGCGCGAACATCATGTGGCGCGCGTTCTGCTCGTGCAGGAACCCGATCTCCAGCAGCGCCTTCTCCAGCTGCGCGTACATGGCCTCCGTCTGCAGAAGCGGCGCCGCCCGCAGCGTCCGCGCCGGGGTGTGCCCGAGGCTGCCGAGGAAGAGTTCGTAGCCGACGACCATGACCGCCTGGGCGAGGTTGATGCTGCCTGCCCGGCGGTGGGTCGGGATGCGCACGAGGAGCTGGCAGAGGCGGAGATCATCGTCGACGAGCCCCGTGTCCTCGGGGCCGAAGAGGATGCCCACCCTCTGCCGGGCGGCGTGGTCGAGGATCTGCGGGACGAGGGCGCGGGGCGGGGCGGCCGGGGAGCGGTAGCCCCCGCTTTTCCCCGTGGTCCCGACCAGCAGGCGGATCCCCCGGAGGGCGCTCGTGAGGGAGCGGCAGACCTTCGCCGATTCCAGGACCGGCCCGCCGGCCTTGGCCAGCCGGTACGATTCCTCGTTGATCCGGCACCGGGGAGCCGCGAGCACCAGCCGCCCCAGGCCCATGTTGGCCATGGCACGCGCCGCCGACCCGATGTTGCCCGGGTGTTTGGTGCCCGCGAGGATGACGACCACATTTTCCAGTGACATGGCGACCCACTCTACCATTTTTTGCCCCCCCCGGCCCTCATTCTCCGGTTTTTTTCCGGCCGGATGTGAGAAAATCGTTTGCAGGTGCAGTCCAGAAACAGGGAGGGAACGATGCGGTCTGCCGTGATGGCCATGTTTGCCGTGCTGACGTTTTCGGGATGGGCGTATTCTCCGGAGGCCGCGGCCCAGACCTCCGGGAGCCTCTCTCCCGAGGAGATCATCGAGAGGTTCGCCGCGAAGGAGACGGAGTCCTACGAGGCGTGGATGCAGTATACCTATACCCAGGTGGCGGTGATCAGGGTGGTCTCGCTCAACGGCGCGCCGCGCAACGAGTCGATGACGATCGAATCGGAGATCGTCTTCAACGACGACGGGACGCGGGAGGTCCGGCCGCTGCGCCGGAGCGGCCGCCTCCGTTCGGTCAGGCTTACGCCCGAGGACGAGGACGTGATGCTCAACATCAATCCCTTTGCGCTGACCGAGAAGGAGCTTCCCCTGTACAACCTCAAGTACGAAGGGAAGGAGAAGGTCGACGAACTGGTGTGCTACGTCTTCTCCGTGCGGCCCAGAAACACCCGGGGGGACCGCTTCTACTTCGAGGGGAAGATCTACGTGGACGACCAGGACCTGCAGATCGTCCGGACGGTCGGCCGCCCGGTGCCCGAGCGGAGGGGGAACCTCTTTCCCGAATTCGAAACGCTGCGGCAGGTCATCGACGGCCGATACTGGTTCCCGGTCTGGACCCACGCGGACGAGAAGCTCCGCTTCACCGAGGATACCGTGGGGATCGAGCAGACCCTGACCTACGAGAACTACAAGAAGTTCGGTTCGAAGGCGACCATCCGGTTCGGCGGCCCGGAGCCTGAAGCGGGGGAGTAGGCGCTACCCGGCCAGGTGGAACTCGATTTCGCGCACGTCGCCGAAGGAATCGATCATGTACTGCTTCAGCTTGGCGATCAGCTTCTTTTCCGCCACGCGGATCGCTTCGCGCGAGATGCCGTAGCGGTCGGCGATCTGCTGCAGCGTCTCCGGGTCCTCGGCGATCAGCCTCCGTGAGAGGATCTCCCGCTCGCGTTCGGAGAGGGTCTCGGAGAAATCGGCGAACTTTTTTTCCAGCAGTTCGCGGAATTCCCCCTGGGCGATCTTCTCGTCCACGCTCTGCTCCATCATGCGGAGCGTGTCGATGTAGCGGGCGTCCCCGTCCGAGTCGCCCAGGGGTGCGTCGAGCGACAGGTCGCCCCCGGTCATCCCCTGCTGCACCTCCCGCAGCTCCCGTTCATCCACGCCGAGGTTTTCGGCGAGCAGGCGGGAGGTGGGGACGATGCCCCGCGCTTCCAGCTCCCGCTTCTCCCGGTTGAGGTTCATCAGGATCTTGCGCCGCGCGTTGGTCGTCCCGATCTTGACCATTCGCGTGTTGTCGAGCAGGAACTTGAGGATATAGGCCTTGATCCACCATGCCGCGTAAGTCGGGAGCCGGGTCCCGCGGTCGGGGTCGAACCGCTGCACGGCCTGGAGCAGGCCGAGGTTCCCCTCCTGGATGAGGTCCAGGATGTTGCGGTAGACCTTGTGGTAGATCATGGCGATCTTGACCACGAGCTTGAGATTGGACGTCACCAGCCGGTAGGCGGTTTCCCGGTCCCCGGTCTCGTGGTACCGCCGGGCGAGAGCGTGCTCCTCCTCCCTGCTGAGCGGGGTGAATCTCCCGATCTCGGCCAGGTAGGCGCGCAGGGGGTCGTAGCGTGCGATCCCCCGGGGCGCCGCCCGGTCCATCTCAAGATCTTCCCCGGGATCGCCGGGGGCAGGGGAGACGGCCGTATCTTCCCCGCCTTCCCCCGGCTCCGTGAACTCTTCGCTCCCTGGGGTTCTGTCGAATTCGGTCATGGGATCCATTATAGGCAACGGGGCGTGCGAGGTCCACAACCGCGGAGGGGGGCGTCAGCGTCCCCTGCTGGACATCAGTTCGATATCCTCCCGCAGGCTCTCGAGGTCCTCCTCGTGCTCGACCTCCTGCTCCAGGATGGTCAGCGCGATGTTGTAGGTGACCATGTCCTTGTCCTTGGTGATATCCATGAGGTTCTTGTAGGCCGAGATGGCGCACTGTTCCCCGGCGATGTTCTGTTCGAGCAGCACGGTGACGTAGGGATCGGCCGGGGCGTCGTAGGCACAGGGGCTCAGCGGGAACCACTCCTTCGGGTCGAGGACGGGGGTCCCCCCCAGCTGGACGATCCGGTCCGCCAGCAGGGTGGCGTGATTCAGCTCCTCGGTCGCATGGAGGGTGAGCTCGGCGGCGACCGCATCCTTCATGGGGCCCTTGATGACCTTGGCCCCCAGCCAGTACTGGTAATAGGCGAGCCACTCGCTGGCGAACGCCCCGTTGAGAAGTCCGAGCAGTTCGTCGACGTCCATGCCGACGATTTCGCGTCCTCGGGTGCCCATTCATCTCCTCCTTTCGATTCCGTGTTTCCATGGGGCCGGATCCTTCCCGCCCCGGTTCCGGCCGCCCCGGCGGCCGCTGCCGTAAAATATAGCATCAAACGGCGGGGGGGACGGAGCGATTCTGCGCTTGTGCTCCCCGGGGGATTGCCCTATAAGTAAATTCCGGGCGCGGGATAAGGGGCCGATCACGAAGGGAGCGTTTCATCCATGAATCTCGAAACCAGGGGGCGGCTCCGTTTCTTCAAGATGACGGGGACCGGCAACGATTTCATCCTGATCGACAACCGGCAACGGGTGATCGACGCCGACCGCTGCGGGGATTTCGTCCGGAGCGTCTGCCGCCGCAAGGTGTCCGCCGGCGCCGACGGGGTCATCCTCGTCGAGAACGACCCCGAGGTCGATTTCCGCTGGCGTTTCTTCAACGCCGACGGCAGCGAGGCCGAGATGTGCGGCAACGGCGCCCGCTGCGCCGCGCGCTTCGCCTTCCTCACGGGCATCGTGGAGGCCCCGCGCATGGAGTTCCGCACCCTTGCCGGCATCGTCCGGGCGGAACTGCTGGACACGAAGGTGAAGGTGCGGATGCCCCTGCCTCACGGCCAGCGGATGAACGTGGCGGCCGAGACCGGGGGGCGTCGCTTCACCCTCGATTTCATCAACACGGGGGTTCCCCACGCGGTCTGCTTCGTGGCGTCGGAGGAGGAGCTCGATTCCCTGGAGGTCGAACGCTGGGGCCGGGCGCTCCGGTTCCACCCCGAATTCCTCCCCGCCGGGACCAACGCCGATTTCGTCTGGGTACGGGACCCCCACCATATCGCCGTGCGCACCTACGAGCGCGGGGTGGAGGGGGAGACCCTCGCCTGCGGCACCGGGTGCATCGCCGCGGTTCTCACGGCGGCCTCCAGGGATCGGGTGGAGTCGCCGGTTGAGGTGAAGGTGCGGAGCGGCGAGACCCTCACGCTCCATTTCCGGGAGGCGGCCGAAGGCGCGGACCCCGGCAGCCGGTTCGGGGAGGTCCTGCTCGAGGGGGAGGCGCGCGTGGCGTACGAGGCCGATCTCTGGCCCGAAACCATCGCCGACGGCGGGTAACTAGCCCAGGTGGGGGGCCAGGCGCTCCCTCAGGGCGTTCTTCGACAGGGCGCCGATCACGGTCTCGACCGGGTGCCCGTCCCTGAACAGGATCAGCGTCGGGATGCTCTGCACGTGAAACTGCCCCGCCGTCGCCGGGTTCCGGTCCACGTTCATCCGGACCAGCTTGAGCCGGCCCGCCAGCTCGCCGGCGTATTCCTCCAGGGCCGGCGCCGTCATGCGGCACGGGGCGCACCATTCGGCCCAGAAATCGACCAGGACCGGCACCGGGACCTCCAGCTCGCGGCGGAAACCGATGTCGGTGCCGTCGACGATCCAGGGGAGGGGGGAGCGGCATTTGCCGCAGGCGGGAGCCCGTCCGCCGGCGGGGGCCCGTTCCCCGGCATCGGATTTGAGCCGGTTCCTGGCGCCGCACCGGGGGCAGCTGACAACCGTGTCCTGCATGAGACCTCCTAGCCCTTGAACAGGTTACGCATGATGAATCCCACGTTTGCGGGGCGTTCGGCCAGCCGCCGCATGAAATAGGGGTACCACTGCCTCCCGTAAGGGATGTAGATCCGGACGCGGTAGCCCTCCCGGGCAAGCCAGGCCTGCAGGTCGCGCCGGATGCCGTAGAGCATCTGGAACTCGAAGCGGTCGGGCGCGATCCCCCGGGAGCGGGCGAAAGTCAGGGTGGCGTCGATGAGGGCCTCGTCGTGAGTGGCGATGGCGTTCGGCCCCCCTCCATCGAGCAGCAGGCGCATCAGCTCGAGGTAATTGGCGTCGGTCTGGCGTTTGCGCGCGAACGCCACGCTTTCGGGCTCGAGGTAGGCCCCCTTGACCAGCCGCACGGGAATCCCCTGCCGCACCAGGGCGCGCACGTCCTCCCCGCTGCGGTAGAGGCAGGCCTGGATCGCCACCCCCACGTTTTGCGACTCCGTGTGAACCCGGGAGACGATCTCCAGGGTGCTCCGGGTGTAGGCGCTCTCCTCCATGTCCACCCAGACGAAGTTGTCCAGCTCCCGGGCCTTTCCGGCCAGCGTCGTGAGATTCGCCAGGGCCAGGGCGGGGTCGATGGCCAGGCCGAGCTGCGTCAGCTTGACCGATACCTGCGATTGCACCCTCCATTCCCGGATGGCGTCCAGGGCGGCCGCTATCCCCCCGGCGGCGCGGGCGGCGTCCCCGGGGGTGCCGGTGTGTTCGCCGAGCAGGTCGAGGATTCCCAGCAGGTTCCGCCCGTTCGCCCGGCGCACGGCCTCGAGGGCGTCCGCGAGCGTCTCCCCCGCGACGAAGCGCGAGGCGGTCCGGCGGAAGATGCCGAACTTCAGGGCGAAATTCTTGAAGCCTTCCCTTCCCGCCAGAAAAAGGAGGAGTCTGCGCACTTTAATCCTCTCCCGAACAGCCGGCCCGCCGTCATTTTACCACCGGGGGGCGCCCGCGGGCCACCGATCTATCTGTTGACTGCGGTGGCCCGGCTGACTATGATCGTGGCGAAATGATCGCGCCCCTCTTCCCCCTGCCCAATATCGTGCTGTTTCCCAAAACCCCGGTGCCGCTCTATATCTTCGAGGAAAGGTACCGGATCATGATCCGGGAGGCGATCGAGGGGAGCAGGGAGATCGTCATCGCGCTCGTGAGGCCGGGGGGGGAGACGGGCCCCGGGGGGGTGCCCGGGGTGCACGAGATCGCCTGCCTGGGCCGGATCGAGAGTTACGAGGAGCTCGAGGACGGCAAGTACAACATCGTGGTGGTGGGGGTCGACCGGGTGCGCATCCTCCGGGAGGTCCGGCATTCCCCCTACCAGAGGGTCGAGGTGGAGCGGATGGAGCCCCCCCTGCCGGGCGGGACGGCGGAGGAGATCGCGGGGCGCCAGAACCGGATCGGGGGGCTGTTCGCCCGGTTCACCGAGCTCGCGACCGGGACGCGCCAGCAGGCGACCGAACTGATGCCCCAGCTCGATTTCGACGCCCTGGTCAACATGGTCGCCATGACCCTGAACCTCGCCATCGATCAAAAACAGGCCCTGCTGGAGCTCGACGACGCGTCGGAACGCTGCGACGCCCTCATCCCGGTGCTCGAGCAGCAGCTGGAAACGCTCGTGCTGGTTCGCAGGTTCGAGCATATCAAGCCCGAGAACCCGCACCTCAACTAGGGGCGCGGGGAGGGGCGGCAGGGGGGCGCCGTGGAAGATCGATCCGGGAATACGCGCGTGGCCCTCATCGCGGGGGGGGCGCGCGGCATCGGCCGCGCGCTGGCGCTCTCCCTGGCCGGGGATGGGTGGGCCGTCGCCGTCTGCTACCGCCGAAGCGAGGGCGACGCGGCCACCCTGCGGGCCGCGCTCGACGCCCTGGGTCCCGGGCACCTCTGCGAGCGCGTCGACGTCGCCGACCCCGGGGCGGCCGCGGACCTCGTCCTGCGGGTCGAAAAGGCCCATGGACGCCTCGACGCGCTGATCAACTGCGTCGGCGCCTACCACCGGGTGCCGCTCCTCGAGGAGAGCGTCGAGGGGTGGCACGCCATGTTCGACGCCAACCTCCACCCGGTCTTCTACCTCGCGCGCGCCGCCGCGCCGGGGATGATGCGGCGCCGGCGGGGCCGCATCGTCAACTTCAGCATGGTGAACGCCGACCAGCAGGTGGGGCAGCCCTTCGTCACGGCCCACTACATCGCCAAGCTGGGGGTGCTGGTGCTGACCCGTTCGCTGGCCCGGATGCTCGCCCCGCACGGCATCACGGCCAACACCGTCTCCCCCGGCTTCATCGATACCGGGGGGGTGCCGGACGAGGAGCTGGCTCACTCTTTCTCGACCATCCCCGCGGGCTACCTGGGAACCCCCGGCGACGCCGTCGCCGCCGTCCGCTACCTCCTCTCGGACGAGGCGCGCTACGTCAACGGGACCAACATCCACGTGAGCGGCGGCTGGGGGATCTGACCGGCTGCGGTTCCCGTCCCGCTCGCCTCATGACGGACTGTTGACCGAGGCGATGAGCTGTTCCAGTGGCGCACCGAGCCTTTTGGGACAGATCTTTCGGAGCAACTCCAGGTCCAGCCGTTCTTTCTGTGCCGAGAGGATGCTTTTGCCGTCCTCCAGGTCCAGTGCCGATCCTCCCAGGAGCTTCAGGATGATCATGTCCTCGGGGGACGCTACGGGGACGGAAAGATCATCGATGACCACGGCGCGTATCCGGTCGAAAAGGCCTGCAGGCGCATTCCGGATACCGATCAGGACATCGATCTCAAACGGCTCCGTGCCAGAGGCCTGTTCGATCCGGATGACTTCCGAAATGGGATCGTCCCAATCTCCTGTCCGATGCTCGAAATCCAGGGAGGCTTCCCTCAGGGCGGCCGCCAGGCGCCGGGAATCCCCGGAGGCGCAAAAGAGATCGACATCGCGCGTCGCGCGCGCCTTCCCCCAGGCCGCCACGGCGTAGCCGCCGATCAGCGCATATCGAATGCCGTGTTTTTTGAAAAGCAGATCCAACGGCCGGAGAAGATCCGCGAGACTCATCTCTTTTCCGCCTTGAGGATGGAGAGGATTTCAGGGTCCGAGAAGCCCTGGGCGCGCAGGGCGGATACGCGCAGTTTTCGCGCTTCGACGCTCAGCGTGAAGGCGTACGCGATCTTCACGCCGGGATTCATCCCGGCCGTCCGGCGGAGTCGTCGCGCTTCGATTTCCAAAAGCGATCCGGACGTTTCGGACCGCTGTGTCGGATCCTCGAGCGACGGCGGGTTCGGAATGTGCGCGCTGCTCATGCCTTCCAGTATAGGATGATCTCCCGGGAAGCACAAACATCGGTTTTATCGCGCGCCGCGCGAGCGGCGGCTAGCGCAGCAGGGAAATGAGGTCGGCGAAGAGGGCGTAGGCCGTCTGGTCCACCGACGGGTTGTTTTCCACGATCGCCAGTTCGCGCATGGTGTCGGTGTTGACGACGAGGATGTTGCTCAGGCCCCGGATGGCGGCCAGCGGATCGAAGACCTCGAGTTCCTGCAGTTCCACCTTGCCGATGACCTTCCCCCCCTGGCGGTATGCCCGGGCCACCAGGCGGAGGCGCCGGTCGCGGCGCAGGGCGGCGCGCACGGCCCGCCCGATATCGCTCGAGATGGGACTGCGTTCGATCTCCTCCGGCTTCACGCGCCCGCCCATGACGGCCTGGATCAATACCGACAGCTTGATGGCGGAATCCCACCCGTCGAGGTCGTGGCTGGGGTCGGCCTCGGACACGCCGGCGGTTTTCGCGTATTCGAGCGCGGCTTCGAACGTGGTCCCCTGTTCCATCTGGGAGAGGATGTAGTTCGTGGTGCTGTTGAAGATCCCCCGCAGGGAGAGGATGCGGGTCCCCGGCAGGGAATTGCGGAGCAGGTTGAACACCGGCGCCCCGTCCATGACCGTCCCCTCGTAGAGGAACCGGACGTCGCGCAGCCTGGCCAGGCGCGTCAGCTGCGCGTAATGCGTCGCCACCGGGCCCTTGTTCGAGGTGATCACGTTCAATCCCGCTCCCAGGGCCTCCCGGATGTGGGTCGCGGCGGGTTCGCCGCTGAGGTCGAGCACGCTCATCTCGAAGAGGACGTCGGCGCCGCACTGCCGGATGAAATCGAGATGCGAAGCGCACTCCGGCCCGTTGTGGAAACGGGCCAGGGAGGAACCACGCCCGCGGGAGCCGAGGATCTTCCGGATGGGGAGCCCGTCGTGGTCGATCGCCATCCCGTGGTCCTTCGTCGCGATCCCCGTGATCTTCCACTCGATGGCGTGCGTTTTGAGCAGCCATTTTTTCCGCTCGAGCAGCAGGCGGGCGAAAGCCCGGCCGACCCGGCCGAATCCGATGAAGGCGAAATTGATCTGTCGAGTTTCCTGATCCATGGGGCACCCCCGCCGGGCCGATCCGCCTTGCGATGATGTTCAAAACCAAACCGTCCTGCCGATATTACTCCGGGATATGTCCGTGCACAAGAAAGGGGCGTAACGCCGGTTCCCGGGGCACGGTTTCCCGCTTGATTTTCACCTAATCTTCACCTATTTTGTAGTCATGATCCTGGTGGGGACGAGTGGATTCCGATATCGCGACTGGACCCCGGTTTTCTATCCCGAGGGTCTCGATCCGGGGGAGTGGTTGCGCTACTACAGCCGGCGGTTCGGCTGCTGCGAGCTTGGGTTCACCTGCTATCGGATCCCGGAAGATCAAGAAATTCAAGAGATTATTGAAGAAACGCGCGGAGCCCTGCCGCTGGTGTTCCGGGCCCCGCTGCGTCTGGACAACCCCGGCCTGGCGCGCCGGTTTGCGGGGGCCCTGTGGCCTTTGAAAGAGACCGGCCAGCTGGCCGGGGTCCTGGTCCGCTTCCCCCCGGAGTTCGTGTTCCTGCGGGACAATTTCTCGGGTCTCCTCAGGCTGCGCGACTCCCTCGAGGGGATCCGGCTGATCGCCGAGTTCGGTTCGGCCGGGTGGCATTCGGCGCAGGCGGCCGTCAACGCCCGCATGCTCATCGACATTCTGGCCGCAACGGCGAAGGAAGCACGGGTGCCCCCATGGACCGCGAAATCATCCACCTGACCGTCAGGTCTTTCCCCGTGGCCGTGGAACGGGTGGTGCATCCCGAACTGCGCCGGCGCCCCGTGGTGGTCGCGCCGCGCACCGCGGCGCGCTCGGTCGTGACGGCGTTGTCCCCGGAAGCCTGGCAGGCGGGGATCCGCAAGGGGATGCTTCTGTCCCGGGCGCTGCGCTGCTGCCGGGACATGGTCGTGCTGCCTCCGAACGAACCCCTCTACCTCCGGGCCTCCCGCGCGATATGCGGGATCCTGGCGGCGTACTCCCCGGTGCTCGAACCCTCGGGGCACGGGCACGCCTACCTGGACGTCACGGGGACCGGCCGGCTCTGGGGGCCGCCGAGGGACGCCGCCTGGAGAGCGCGCAGGGAGATCCTGCGGCGGCTGGGTCTCGAGGCCGCGCTCGGGATCGCCTCCAATAAGATGGTCAGCCGGATCGCGACGGAAGCGACGCGGACGGCGGGACTGCAGGACGTGCCGCACGGGGAAGAGAGTTCCTTCCTCTCCCCGCTGCCGGTGCGGCTGCTCCCGGGTATCGGGCCCCGGACCGAGGAGCGGTTCCGGGAACTGAATATCCGCGTCATCCACGAAGTCGCCGCGATGAGGCCGGAACATCTCGCCCTGGCGTTCGGCCGTCCCGGTTTCCTGCTCCGCGAACGGGCCCTGGGGATTGACCGCACCCCGGTGGTCCCGGCGCGTTCGGCACCGGCGCTGGAACTGGAAAGGACGCTGGGCGAAGACTCGAACGATGAAGCGCTGCTCGCGGGGGAACTCGCCGATCTCTGCGACCGGGCGGGGGAGCGGCTGCGCGGGGAGGGGCGGCGCGCCGGGCGGGTGGAGGTGCGGGTCCGCTACGCCGACTACGGGGAGGGGGCGTGGGGGGCGCAGCCGGCCGTGCCGCTCGAGTCGTCGGCCGCCCTGTACGCCGCGGCCTTCCCCCTGCTCGGCCGGGCGCTCAAGCGGCGCACGCGCGTGCGGAGCGTCCACCTGAGGCTCGGGGCTCTCTCCGCGGGGCCGGTGCAGATGGACCTGTTCGCCGACCCGGGGCCCGCGCGCCGCCTGCGGCTCGAACAGGCGCTCGACACCCTGCGCCGCCGCTACGGCCGCCCCGTCCTGCGCCCCGCGGCGCAATCGTCCGTCGGGCGGTAGAGGGGATTATGTTCGTCCACCTTCACGTCCATTCCCACTACTCCTTCTGCCGCGGCGCCAGCAGCATCGAAGCCCTGGTGGATGCGGCCCTGGAGCGGGGGATGCCGGCGCTCGGACTGACCGACATCAACGGCGTCTACGGGCTGGTCCGGTTCCTTCAATATGCCGCCCAGCGGGGGCTGCGGCCCGTTGTAGGGGCGGAACTGAGGGCGGAAGGGGAGCGGGCGACGCTGCTCGTGCGCAACCGCGAGGGGTACGCCCTGCTCTGCCGCATCATCTCCGGGCTCCGGGAGCCCGGCTTCCGGCTCTCCCGCGCCCTCATGGAGGAGCGGGAAAACCTGGTCGTGCTCAGCAGCCAGGTCCCGCTGCTGGGGGCGCTCGCCCGCCAGAACGGGACCTCGGGCCTCTACGTCGAGCTCGACGATCCCCGGACCGAGGCGGGCCTCGTCGATTTTTCCCGGGCCTCGGGCGTCCCCCCCGTGGCGGCCAACGACGTCTATTTCGCCGACCCTTCCGATCACGCGCTCCACCGGTTGCTGCGCGCCATCGACCTGAACACCTCCCTGTCCCGGGTCCCGCCGGGGGAACTGGCGGGGGAGGACCGCTGGCTGAAGCCGGAGGCGGAGATGGAGCGCCGCTACCCGCACCTCGTCCGCGCCCTCGACAACGCCGCCCGCATCGCCGACGCGTGCCGGGCCGACCTGGAGATGGGCAAGCCGGTGTTCCCCCCCTGCGACCTTCCCGAAGGCGCCGACGCGTCGGGGTACCTGCGGGAGGAGTGCTACCGGGGGGCCGAGAGCCGCTACGGGGAGCTTTCCGATTCGGTGCTGAAGCGGCTGGACCACGAACTGGGCATCATCGAATCGAAGGGGTTCGCCCCCTATTTCCTGGTCGTGCGCGACATCGTCCGCCGCTCGGCGCGCACCTGCGGCCGGGGGTCGGCCGCGGCCAGCCTGGTTTCCTACTGCCTGGGGATCACCCACGTGGAGCCGATCACCCACAACCTTTTCTTCGAGCGCTTCCTCAACGAGGGGCGGAGCGACCCGCCCGACATCGACATCGATTTCCCGTGGGACGAGCGGGACGGCGTCCTCGAGGACGTGTTGATGAAATACGGGGCCGGGCGGGCGGCCATGATCGCCAACCACGTGGGGTTCGGCGCGCGCGCGGCCGTCCGGGAGGTGGCCAGGGTGTACGGCATCCCCGAGGCCGAGATCCGGGCGGTCACCCGGCGCATCGGCTATTACTGGGCGCTCGGCCATCTCGAGGACGCCGTGCGGCACCACCCCGTTTTCAAGGACATGAAACTGGGCGCCCCCTGGCCCGAGATCCTCCGTATGGCCGTGCGGCTCGACGGCTGTCCCCGGCACCTGTCGGTCCACTGCGGCGGCGTCGTCATCGTGCCCGACCGCATCGACCGCTACGTGCCCGTGGAGACCGCGCCCAAGGGGGTCCCGATCATCCAGTGGGAGAAGGACCAGGCGGAAGACGCGGGCCTGATCAAGATCGACCTCCTGGGCAACCGCTCGCTCGCGGTGATCCGGGACGCGCTCGCCGCCGTCCGGGAGCACTGCGGGGTGGATATCGACTACGGGCGCTGGGACCCCACCGGCGACGCCCGGACCCGGGACTTCATCCGCAGGGGGGACACCCTGGGGGTTTTTTACGTGGAGTCCCCCTCCATGCGGCAGTTGCAGCAGAAGTGCGGCACCGGCGATTTCGACCACCTGGTGATTCACAGCTCCATCATCCGCCCGGCCGCCAACCGGTATATCCGCGAGTATGTCCGGCGGCTGCGGGGCGGCGCCTGGACGTCGCTCCACCCCGTCCTGGACGAAGTCCTCCGGGAGACGTACGGGATCATGGTCTACCAGGAGGACGTCTCGCGCATCGCGATGGCGATGGCGGGGTTCGGTGCGGCCGACGCCGACCTGCTCCGGAAGGTCCTTTCGAAGAAGCGGGCGGGCGGAAAGCTCGAGGATTACAGGTGGAGGTTCTTCTCCGGTGCGGCCGCCCGGGGCGTTTCGCGGGAAGTGGCGGAAGAGGTCTGGGGGATGATCCTGAGCTTTTCCGGGTACTCGTTCTGCAAGCCGCATTCGGCATCCTACGCCCTGGTCTCCTACAAGTCCTGCTACCTGCGGGCCCATTACCCGGCCGAGTTCATGGCCGCGGTGCTCACCAACGGGGGAGGGTACTATTCGGCCTTCGCCTACGTGTCCGAAGCCCGCAGGATGGGGCTCGAGGTGCGGCTCCCGGACGTCAACGAAAGCGGGCGGGAGTATCGGGGCCAGGGGAGGGTGCTGCGCGTCGGGCTGATGCAGCTCAAGGGGCTCGGCCGGGCGGCGCTCGAGGCCGTCCTCGAGGCGCGCCGCGAGGGGCCGTTCCGGTCGCTGGAGGATTTTTTCCGCCGAGTCCCGATCGATATGGCGGACGTGAAGATCCTCGTCAAGTCCGGCGCCCTGGACGGCATCTCCGGCGGCGCCACCCGGCCCGAAATGATCTGGAAGGCGCTCCTGTGGCAGGAAACGCGCGCGGCGCGCCGGCCGGCGGCCCGCTCGCTTTTCGAGGACCTGCCCCCGGCGGAGCCCCCGCGGGTGCCGCAATATCCCCCCCGCGCCATCCTGGAGCACGAACTGGAGACGCTCGGTTTCCTCCTCAGCCGCCACCCGCTCGCCCTCTACGCGCGGCCGCTGTCGCGGTGCGGATGCGTGCGGGGGGCCGATCTCGCGAAACATGCGGGGAAGCGGGTGACCACGGCGGGCTGGTGGGTGACGGGGAAACTCATCACCACCCGGGACGACGAGCCGATGGAGTTCATCAGTTTCGAGGACACCAGCGCCCTGTACGAAACCGTCTTCTTTCCGGAAGCCTACGCCCGTTTCTGCCACATGCTGAACCGTTCCCGCCCCTACCTGCTCGGCGGCACGGTTCAGGAGGAGTTCGGCGCGGTCACGCTCGCCGTCGACTCGGTGCGGTTTCTTTAGCCCTGTCCCGCGGTTGACGGTTCGGGATCGGACGGACCCGGGTATAATAAAAAAAGATATGCGGAAACATAATGGAGGACGGATGATGAACGGAACCTTGATGCTGCGGGGCCTGGCGGTCGCCGCTCTTGCCGGGCTGCTTGTCCCGGCGGGCGCCGAGGCGCAGAAGACATTCGCCGGGGATTCCTTCGAGACTTCGGGCGGAGAACTGAAAATCACCTTTATCGGGCACGGGACGCTGATGCTGACATACGCGGGCAAGGTGATCCACGTCGATCCCGTGTCGATGTACGCCGATTACGCGACGATGCCCAAGGCGGACCTGGTCCTGGTCACGCACGAACATGGCGACCACCTGGACGCCAAAGCGGTCGCGGCCGTCAGCACCTCCCGCACCGTCGTGGCCGCCAACGAAAAGGCGGCGGGATCGCTCGGCGGCGCGGTCGTGATGAAGAACGGGGACGCGCGCACCCTGGCCGGCATCCCCGTCGAGGCGGTCCCCGCGTACAATTTCGAGAAGGCGTTCCACCCCAAGGGGAACGGCAACGGCTACGTCCTCACCTTCGGCGACCGGCGCGTCTACATCGCCGGGGACACGGAAAACGTTCCCGAGATCAAGAAACTGGAGGGGATCGACATCGCCTTCCTGCCGATGAACCAGCCCTTCACGATGACGCCCGAACAGGTCGCCGACACGGCGCGCTCCCTGCGGCCCCGGGTGCTGTACCCCTATCATTTCGGGGAGACGGACACCTCGAAACTGGTGGAACTGTTGAAGGGCGAGGAGGGGATCGACGTCCGGATCCGGCAGCTGCAGTAGGCGCCGGGCGAGGGGCAGCGCCGCCGGGACCGCCCGGGGAGGGCGGTCCCGGCGAACGGGTTTACTTCAGTTCCTGCTCCGCTTTCTGGATGACGTTGTTGATGCCCGTCAGCGAGCCGCGGTGACTGCTCTTCCAGAGTTTTTCCAGGTTCTGCCTCGCCGCCGAGGCCACCGACCCCTTGATCACGTAGGCCTTGGCGAAATTCAGCATGGCCGGGGCGGTCTTGCCCGACTGCCAGTAGGCCAGCCCCAGGTGGTAGTAGGCGGTGTCGTTTCTCTTGTAATAACCGACCGATTTGTCCAGGTTGCTGATCGCCGAGGCGTAGCTCTGGTTCTGGTAGGCCGATATTCCGATCGTGTAGTAGGCCGTGGCGTAATAACTGTCGGTGGCCTTTTTCCAGTCGCCGGCGCTCACCGCCGCCGGTTTTTCCGCTTTCGGAAGGGAGCTGACCGTCATCCTGGCGTATTTGTTCGCCTTGGCCATGTCCTGGGTGGAGAGAAAATGGCGCGTCAGCCCGTCCGAGATCTCGTAGAAGCTCGTATCTTTGGCCAGGGCGCGCTCCCCCCACTGGACGAACTTGGCCTGGTTTCCCAGCTGCTGGTAGGCCCTGGCGAGGGCGTGGGCCAGCTGGGCGCTCGGCTTGGCCGCGTAGGCCTTTTCTCCGAAGGTGGCGAAACCCTTGGTGTTGTCGGTTTTCGAATAGGCCTCGGCCATGGCGGCGAAGGTGAAATCGTCATCGGGCACGCCTGCCAGGAATCTGTTGCCCAGGGTGATGATCTGCGCGTAGTCTCCCTCCTGCCCCAGGTTCACGATGAGAGTCTGGTACTCGGCCATCACGTGCTCGCGCAGGCTCGTCTTGGGGTTTTCCTTGAGGAATTGCGCGGCCTTGTCCACCTTGGCCGCGGCGTCGGCCGTGGCCTTGATATCCTCGTAGCTCTTGTATTGCGCCTCGGTATAATCCTGCGCCTGCTGCGCCGCTGCCGGCATGACGGCCAGGCAGAGGAACAGGAAGCCGGCCAGCGTTCTGGAAATCATGGAAGTCGTGGGGGAAGTCATGGTGTCGTCTCCTTCGTTACGTGCCCGGCAGCGGTTTCCGCGGCCGCCCGGCACCCTTGGCGTTTTATATCAAAAGCCTTCTGTAAACACAACTTGAAACGGCCGCCCCGCACATCGGCTTGTGAACCCCCGCCCGGATCCGATATGCTTCCGGCATGAACATGGCCGACACGCCCATCCGGGACATCGATGCGGAGAACGAGGAGTGCAGGGTCAGCGAGGAGCTGGAGCCGCCCCCCCTCATCCGGTCGATCCGTGAAATAGGCCAGCTGAACCCGGTGGTCCTGCTCGAGCGCGGCGGGCGCCGGACGATCGTGTGCGGGTTCCGCAGGCTCCACGCCGCCCGGCGACTCGGCCGGGAATCGGTCCCTGCGCGCATCCTGGGCGAGGCCGATTTTTCCCCCCTGCACCCGATGGAGTTCGCCCTGCGGGACAACCTCGCGGCCCGGCGCCTGGAACCGCTCGAGCGGGCCCGCGCGCTGCGGAAGCTCGGGGAGGCCGGCCTGCCGCGGGAGAGGATCGTCCGGGACTATCTCCCGCTCCTGGATCTGCCCCCGCGCGACGAGGTCCTCGAGGCCCAGGTCCTGGTCGACCGGGCGCACCCCGGCCTGCGCCGCTGCCTGGCCGGGGGCGTCCTGACACAGCAGAGCGTGGAGGCGCTGGCAAAAAGGGCATCGCCGCTGCAGGAGCGTTTCTCCCTCCTGGTGGAGCGCGTCCGCCTCAGCGCCAGCCTGCAGCGCCAGCTCCTCGGGCTGCTGGGGGACCTGGCGGCCAGGGACGGCGCCCCCTGGGGCGCTCCGCTGGACGGGGAGGAGGCCGGCGCGGTCCTGGACGATCCCTCGCTCTCCCCTTCCCAGAAGGGGGAGCGGCTCTACGAGGCGCTCTACCGACTGCGCCACCCCCGGCTGAACCGGGCCCGCGACCGTTTCCGGCGGCGGGAACGGGCGCTCGGCCTCCCGGGGTCGATCCGGCTCGCGCCGCACCCCTATTTCGAAACGGCCGACATCCGCGTCGAGTTTTCGGCCCCCGACGCGGCGCGCTTCCGGGAGCTGGCCGGGGAGCTCGAGCGGGCGGCCCGCTCGCCCGTGCTGGAGGAACTGTTCGAGGTGGAAGGGGAGACCCCATGACGGCCTATCGCCCGGGGGAGGTGATCGTCGAAGCCGGGTCGTGGAACGACGGCGCCACCGCCGACATCCTCCGGAACCTCCCGGGGATCCCCTGCCGGACGGTGGAGGACGCCGGCGGGGTCTCCGCCTCCCGCGATACGCTGGTGCTCGCGCGTCACCGGGGCAGGTTCCTGAAGCGGTGCCAGGGCTCCGGGGCGGAGATGTGCTGCAACTATTTCATCGCCAGCTACGCCTGGAACTGCCACTTCGGGTGCACCTACTGCGTGCTGCAGTCCTACCTCGACGGGAGCGGGATCGTCGTCTGTACCAATATCGAGGACTTCCTGGGGGACATCGGCCGGACGCTGGCCGAATCCCCCGACCGGACCTTCCGGATCGGCACCGGCGAGCTGGCGGATTCCCTCGCCCTGGACCCCATCACGGGCTATTCCAGGAGGGTGGTCCCGTTTTTCGCCCGGCTGCCGAACGGCATCCTCGAACTCAAGACGAAATCGGACCGGGTCGAGAACCTCGAGGGGCTCGAGCACGGCGGGCGCACGGTGGTCTCCTGGTCGATGAACTCGCGCCGCATCTGCCGCTCGGAGGAGGCACGCGCGGCAACGCTCAAGGAGCGCCTCGCCGCCGCCGACCGCTGCCGCCGCTGGGGCTACCGGATCGGGTTTCACTTCGACCCGATCGTGCACTACGAAGGCTGGGAGGAGGAGTACCGCGAGGTCGTCCGGATGATCTTTTCCGTCGTCGACCCCGGCGACGTGGCGTGGATCAGCCTGGGCTCCCTGCGCTTCACCCCCCACCTGCGCGAGCGCCTCATCGAGCGCCACCCCGGTTCGCGCCTCCCCTGGGGCGAGTTCGTCCCCGGCCATCACGGGAAGCTGCGCTACTTCCGGCCGGTCAGGGAGGATATCTACCGGAAGATGCACTCCTGGATCCGCGAGTGCGCGCCCGGGGTGCTGGTCTACCTCTGCATGGAAAGCCGTCTGGTCTGGGAGCGGAGCCTGGGCTGCGCCGTCCGGGACGCCCGCCACCTATCCGATTGCCTCGATGCCGCCGCGCCCGGCCGGTTCCGGCCCTCCACGCGGGCAAATGGGCTATAATGATCGCAGGGACGGCCTCGAGATGGAGAACGGAAGATGAGCGTCAACGTCAAGGATCCTGTTTGCGGAATGCAATTTCCTCCCGGGAAGGCGGCTGGAAAGCTGGAGCACGAGGGCCGGACCTATTACTTCTGCAACCCCGGCTGCCTCGAGAAATTCCGCGCCGATCCTGAACGGTACCTGCAGCCCCGCCGGGCGGCGGCCGGGCCGGAGGCGGGGCGCGGCGGGGAAGAGGCGATATACACCTGCCCGATGGATCCCGAAGTCCGTCAGAAAGGGCCCGGTTCCTGCCCCGTCTGCGGTATGGCCCTGGAGCCGCTGGCCCCCGGCCTGGACGATGCTGAAAACCCGGAAATGGGCGCCATGAAGCGCCGGCTGCTCGTCTGCCTGGCCCTGACCCTCCCCCTGCTCCTGGTCGCCATGGGGGGTATGGCCCTGGGCATCCACGGCGCGGCCGGTACGTGGGTCCAGTTCGCCCTCTCCACCCCCGTGGTGCTGTGGGGGGGGTGGCCTTTTTTCCGGCGTGCCTGGAGCTCACTCGTCAACCGGAGCCTCAACATGTTCACCCTGATCGGGATCGGCACCGGGGCGGCCTACCTCTACAGCGTCTTCGCCCTGCTCTTTCCCGGGAGGCTCCCCCGCTCCTTCCTGGGCCCCGGCGGCGCCGCCGAGGTCTATTTCGAGGCGTCGGCCGTGATCATCACCCTGGTCCTCCTCGGCCAGGTCCTGGAACTCCGGGCCCGCAGCCGGACGGGGAGCGCCATCCGCGAACTGCTCGAGCTGGCGCCCCGCACCGCGCGCGTCGTCCGGGAGGACGGCTCCGAAACCGACGTCCCCCTCGACCGGGTGGAGCCGGGGGACCTTCTGCGGGTGCGCCCGGGGGAAAAGGTTCCGGTGGACGGCCGGGTGCTGGAAGGGGAGAGTGCGATCGACGAGTCGATGGTGACGGGGGAGGCGATGCCGGTGGAGAAGTCGGCCGGCGGCCGGGTGACGGGGGGTACCCTGAACGGGACCGGGAGCTTCATCATGGAGGCCGAAAAGGTGGGGGCCGACACCCTCCTGGCCCGGATCGTGCGCATGGTGAGCGAAGCGCAGCGGAGCCGCGCGCCCATCCAGCGCCTGGCGGACCGGGTCGCGGCCTGGTTCGTCCCGGCGGTGATCGCCGTGGCGCTCGCAGCCTTCGCCGTCTGGAGCCTGGTCGGGCCCGAGCCGCGGAGCGTCCACGCGCTGGCGGCCGCGATCGCGGTCCTCATCATCGCCTGCCCGTGCGCCCTGGGCCTGGCTACGCCGATGTCGATCATGGTGGGGACGGGGCGCGGGGCGCGCGCGGGGGTGCTGATCCGCAACGCCGAGGCGCTCGAGCGGCTCGACCGGGTGGACACCCTGGTGGTCGACAAGACCGGCACCCTGACCGAGGGGAAACCGGCGCTCACGGCCGTCCAGCCCATGGGCGGGTGGACCGGGCCGGAAATGCTCCGGCTGGCGGCGAGCCTGGAGCAGGGGAGCGAACACGCCCTGGCGTCCGCCGTGGTCGCCGAAGCCCTCGACCGCGGGCTCGAACTCTCCAGGGCGGCGGAGTTCCGCTCCCTGACCGGGAAGGGCGTCACCGGGGTCGTCGACGGGCACCGGGTGGCCGTGGGCAACAGCGGGCTGCTGGGGGAGGCGGGGGGGAGTCCGGATCCGCTCGAGGAGGCGGCCCACGAGTTGAGGCGGGCGGGGAGAAGCGTGATGCTCGTGTCGATCGACGGCGCCCCGGCGGGGCTGCTCGGCGTGGCGGACCCGATCCGGGACTCCGCCCGCGTGGCCGTGGCGGAGCTTCACCGGCAGGGGATCCGGGTGATCATGCTGACGGGGGACAACCGGACCACGGCCGACATCGTGGCGAACCAGCTGGGGATCGACGCCGTGGAGGCGGAGGTGTCCCCCGAGCGGAAGGGCGATTTCATCGAGCGGCTGCGGCGGGAGGGGCGGGTCGTGGCGATGGCGGGGGACGGCGTCAACGACGCCCCCGCCCTGGCCCGGGCCGACGTGGGGATCGCCATGGGGACGGGGACCGACATCGCGATCCAGAGCGCGGGGATCACGCTCGTCGGCGGGGACCTGCGCGGCGTGGTCCGGGCGCGCACCCTCAGCCGGCACACGATCCGGAACATCCGCCAGAACCTCTTTTTCGCCTTTGTCTACAACATCCTGGGGGTGCCCATCGCCGCGGGGGTGCTCTACCCGGCCCTGGGGCTGCTGCTCAACCCCATGATCGCGAGCGCGGCCATGACCTTCAGTTCGATCTCGGTGATCACGAACGCGCTGCGGTTGCGCAAGGTGGAACTCTAGCCCTCGGCGCCCGTTCCGTCCCGGCGCCGGGACAGCGCCTGTTCCCATTTCCACGCGGACCGCATCATGTCGTCCAGGTCCCGCTCCGCCTTCCACCCGAGCTCGCGGTTGGCGAGCGATGTGTCGGCCCACACCTTCTCCACGTCCCCCGGCCGGCGGCCGACGTAGCGGACGTTGAGCCGCACGCCGGAGACCCTTTGGAAGGCGTCGATGACCTCCCGCACGCTGTGCCCCCTGCCCGTCCCCAGGTTGAAGACCTCCAGGTCCGACCGGGTCTTTCCTTCCGCCATCCGCGCCACGGCGGCCACGTGGGCGCGGGCCAGGTCGACGACGTGGATGTAATCGCGCACGGCGGTGCCGTCGGCCGTGGCGTAATCGGTGCCGAAGACCTCGAGGCACTCCTGCCGCCCGGCCGCCGTCTGGGTGATGAAGGGGGCGAGGTTGTTCGGGACCCCCAGGGGGAGTTCCCCGATCAGGGCCGACTCGTGCGCCCCCACCGGGTTGAAATACCTCAGGGCGACGGCCCGCAGCCCGTAGGCCGCGACCGAGAACCGGAGGATCTCCTCGGCCATCTGCTTGGTGCTCCCGTAGGGGGACCAGGCTTCCCTGACGGGGGAGGTTTCCCGGACCGGCAGCTCGTCCGGCTGGCCGTAGACGGTCGCGGAGGAGGAAAAGACCAGGTGGCGCGGGCCGTGGCGCCGCATCCCCTCGAGCACCCGCAGGAGCGATTCCAGGTTGTTGCCGTAATAGGCGAGCGGGTCGCGCATGCTCTCGCCGACGGCCTTGCGGGCGGCGAAGTGAATGACGGCGCCCAGGTCCGGGGTGGAGGCGAAGAACGCCTCGGTCTTTGCGCGGTCGGTCAGGTCGAAATTGTGGAATTCGGGGCGGACGCCGGTGATCTCGGCGATCCGGTCCACCACGTCGGCCCGGGAGTTGGAGAGGTTGTCCACGATGACGACGGCGTGTCCCCGCTGCTGCAGCTCCACTACCGTGTGCGAGCCGATATAGCCGGCCCCGCCCGTCACCAGTATCCTCGATGGCCTCCCCGTCTCCGTCATGGCGATCCCCGCAGGTTTCCGTTTCGATCCAGGGGACATCATACACCAGATTCCGGACGACGACGCCCCACAGGGCAGATCGGCATCCGGGCCGCACCGCGTCAGGTTTTTGCGCCGCGGGCCCCCGGGAAAATTGTGGGGGGCGCCGTTCTGTGGTTTACTTGCGGCATGGAGCGGACGATCCTGCACGTCGACATGGACGCCTTCTACGCGGCCGTCGAACAACGCGACCACCCCGGGTACCGCGGCCGGCCCGTCATCGTGGGGGCGGACCCCAGGGGAGGGCGCGGGCGGGGGATCGTGGCGACCTGCTCGTACGAAGCCCGGAAGTTCGGGATCCATTCGGCGCAACCGATTTCCGAGGCTTGGAAGCTGTGCCCCCGGGGGATCTATCTCCCCCCGGACATGCGCAAATACGCCCGTGTCTCGAGGCTCGTCATGGGGATCCTGTCCGATTTCACCGACCTGGTGGAGCCGGTGAGCATCGACGAGGCCTTCCTGGACGTCACCGGGTGCCGCCGGTTGTTCGGGGCGGGAGACGTCATCGCCCGCAAGATCCGTGAGCGGGTCGCGCGGGAACTCGGTCTCACCGCCTCGGTGGGGGTGGCGGCGAACAAGTTCGTGGCCAAGGTGGCTTCCGACCTCGAGAAACCGGACGGCCTCGTCGTCGTCGAGCCGGGGCGCGAAAGGGAGTTCCTGGCTCCCCTCGCCGTCGGCAGACTCTGGGGGGTCGGTCCCAGGACCGAGGCGAGGCTCAAAGCCCTGGGAATCGGGACCGTGGGGCAGCTGGCGGCCCTGGCCCCCATGGACGCCGCGCGCCTGCTGGGGGACCACGGGGAGCACCTGTGGCGCCTGGCGCGCGGGATCGACGACCGGCCGGTATCGGCCGGACCCGGGTGCCGCAGCATCGGCCACGAGGTCACCTTCGAACAGGACACCGCCGACCCCGGGAGGCTCCGGAACACCCTGCTCGACCTTTCCGGGAGGGTGGCGCGGCGGCTGCGGGCCGAGGGCGCCCTCGCCCGCACGGTCACCCTCAAATTCCGGCAGGCCGATTTCACCACCTCCACCCGGCGCCGGTCGCTCGCGGAGCCGGTCGACACGGCGGAAGCGATCTTCCCGGTGGCCTTCGAGCTGATGCAGGGGGTGTTCCGCGCGGGGATGAAGGTGCGCCTCCTCGGAGTCACCGTTTCCGGCCTGGAGCCGGGAAGCCTCCAGCCGACCCTCTTCCCCCCCTCCCCGTCCCGCGACCGGAAACTGGCCGAGGCGGAGGACGACATCGCGCGGCGCTTCGGCGCGCGGGCGATCACGCGCGCGTCGCTCGTCGGCGGGAAGGAGGGGGCCTGATCCCCGCATCGGACAGGCTCCTCAGCTTTTCCGCCCATCCCCCCGCGCTTGATGCTATGATCCATAATTTGGAGCGGGGGAATGGTGCGGATCGCGGCGGCCGGTGTTCTCATCCTCGGGGCGTTGCTGGGCGGCATCGCCGACGGGGTGCGGGCCGGAGCGGTCCCGCCCGACGGGGCCCCCTTCGCCCAAAGGCGCGAGCGGCTGATGGAACGGATCGGGGGCTCGGTGGCCGTTCTGGCCGGGGCCCGCGACACGGCCGCCTATGTCGCGTTTCGCCAGGACAACGGCTTCTACTACCTGAGCGGCGTGGAGGTCCCGGGCGCCCTGCTGCTCCTCGACGGGGTGCGGAGGGAGAGCCTGCTGTTTCTGCCCCCGCGCGACCGCGGCCTGGAGGGGTGGGAGGGGGAGCGGGTTTTCCCCGGGCCGGAGGCGGAGCGCGCGACCGGCATGGACGCGGTGCTCGACACCGCCCGGTTCGGGGGGGAACTGGAGGAGCGGACGGGCTCCGCGGGCGTCCTCTATCTGCCCCGCTCCCCGCAGGAGACGGCGGCCGTCAGCCGCGACCGGGCGCTCGACGCCGACGAGGCGCGCCGCCTCGACCCGTGGGACGGCCGGGAACCGGCATGGGCGGCTTTTGAGCGGAAGGTGCGGAACCGGGTAGGCCCGTCGGTCGACATCCGGGACCTCGCCCCCGTCCTCGACGGGATGAGGCGGGTCAAGGACGCGGCGGAGATCGCCCTCCTCCGGGAGGCCGGCCGGATCGGGGCCCTCGGCCTCCGGGAGGCGATGCGCTCCGCCGCGCCCGGGGCGTACGAATACGAGCTGGCGGCGCGGGCGCAGTTCGAGTTTCTGCGGCTGGGGGCGGCGGGATACGCCTTCCACCCGATCGTCGGCTCCGGGCCGAACTCGTGCGTTTTGCATTATTCGCGCAATCGGCGCAAAATGATGCCCGGGGAGATGGTCGTCATCGATTTCGGCCCCGACTACGGCTATTACGCGGCCGACGTCACCCGGTCGTTCCCGGTCTCGGGAAGATTCGGCGCGGAACAGGCGAAGGTCTACCGGGCGGTGCTCGAGGCCCAGGAGGCGGCCCTCGCCAAGGTCCGGCCCGGCGCCACGTTCAGGGAAGTGGAGGAGGCCGCCGGCGAGGCGCTCGACCGCCACGGGTACGGCGGACGCGCCCCCCACCGGTTCGTGCATCACGTCGGCATGGCGGTCCACGATGTCGGGGACGGGGCGCCGCTGGAGCCCGGGGTCGTGATCGCGGTCGAACCGGGGGTGTACCTGAAGGAGAAAAACCTGGGGGTCCGGATCGAAGATACGGTGCTGGTGACCGAAAGCGGCCACGAAGTGCTCACCTCCGGCGCGCCCAGGGAAATCGCCGGGATCGAGGCCCTGATGGCCCAACCGGCCGTCGTGCAACCCATGCAGGATTGAGGCTGTCGCCGATTCCTGATTCGTCCTACGGGAAGGTGTTTATGGTCCGCATCTACCACGCCAAAGACAGGGCCAGGCTGTTTGCCCGCCTGGAAAGCCGGAAGATCCTGGCGACGAGTGAAATCTCCGCTTCGGTGCGGCAGATCCTCTCGCAGGTCCAGAAGGAGGGGGACCGGGCCCTGGTGCGCTTCACGGAGCGGTTCGACAAGGTCAAGCTCCAGGCGCGCCAGCTGCGGGTCCGTCCCCAGACGCTGCGGGCCGCGGCCCGGAAGGCCGACCCCGCCCTGCTGCGCGACCTGGAAAAGGCGATCTTCAACATCCACGCCTATCACAAGCGGCAGGTGCAGAAATCGTGGGAGTACCGCAAGCCGGGGGCCGTCCTGGGGCAGCGGGTGCTGCCGATAGACAGCGTGGGCGTCTACGTCCCCGGGGGGAGCGCGGCCTACCCCTCGTCGGTCCTGATGAACGTCATCCCCGCGAAGATCGCGGGGGTCCCGAGGATCGTGGTCGTGACCCCGCCCGGCACCTTCCAGCAGCACCCCATCATCGCCGCGGCGCTCTACGAGCTCAACATGACGGAGATCTACCTGGTCGGGGGCGCGCAGGCGGTGGCCGCGCTCGCCTACGGCACGGAGACCATCCCCCGCGTGGACAAGATCGTCGGCCCCGGCAACGCCTACGTCAGCGCCGCCAAGCGGGAGGTCTTCGGGCAGGTCGATATCGACATGATAGCCGGCCCGAGCGAGGTCGTCATCATGGCCACGGCGGAGTCCAACCCGCGCTTCATCGCCGCGGACATGCTCTCGCAGGCCGAACACGACGAGTTCGCCTGCTCGATCTGCTTCACCGACTCGATGCCGCACGCGGTGCTGGTCGGGCGCGAGCTGCAGCTGCAGCTCGAGTCGCTCGACCGGAAGGAGATCGCCCGGAAATCGATCGACAATTACGGCGCCATCGTCGTCATGGACAGCTACCACGACTACCCGGAGTGGATCAACGAGATCGCCCCGGAACACCTCGAGATCTTCTCCAGCATCCCGGCGTCGATGATCCGGGAGGTGCGTAACGCGGGGTCGATCTTCTACGGGGACTACACCCCCGAGGCGGTGGGGGACTACTTCGCGGGGAGCAACCACGTGCTGCCGACCGCGGGCACGGCGCGCTTCTTCTCGCCTCTCGGGGTGTACCACTTCCAGCGCAAGACCGGCATCATCCGCTACACGAAGCAGGAACTGGCCCGCACCTGGAAGTCGATCGACGCCCTGGCCCGCTCCGAAGGGCTCGATGCGCACGCCCGGAGCGTGTCGATCCGCCAGGAGTCCCCGAAAACCCTCAAGCGCAAGGACAAGTGACCGTGAAGAAGACGTCCCCCCTCCGCGGAGTCAAGCCCCGGGTGTTGAAGGTGCCGGCCTATACGCTCCACGCGTACGAGGCGGAGGTCAAGCTCAACCAGAACGAGAACCCCTTCGATTTCCCGGAGGATCTCAAGGAGGAGGCGTTCCGTCGCTTCCGCGCGCGGCAGTGGTCGCGCTACCCCGATTTCATCCCCGACCGGCTGCACGCGAAGCTGGCGGAGTTCGTCGGCTGGCCCAAGGAGGGGATCCTGGCCGGCAACGGTTCCAACGAGCTGCTCCAGGCGACGCTGATGGTGCTGGTAGGGGCGCGCACGCCCGTGGCCATCCCGCTCCCCACCTTCACCGTCTACCGGCTGATCGCCGCCATCCTGGGGGCGCGCGTGGTCGACATCCCCCTCGGCGCCGACATGAGCTACGACGTCGACGCCCTCATCTCCCGGTCGCGGGACGCGGGCGCCCGGGTGCTGGTCGTCAACAATCCCAACAACCCCACCGGGTGCGCGATCGGGGAAGGGGAGATCCGCCGCATCCTGGACGCATTCGAGGGCTTCGTGCTCCTCGACGAGGCCTACTACGAGTTTTGCGGCCACACCGGGTTCGGACTGCTCGAGCGCTACCCGCGCCTCGTCATCACGCGGACCTTTTCCAAGGCGATGGGGATGGCGGGGCTGCGGCTCGGCTACCTGCTGGCGCACCCGGACCTCGTCGCCCAGATTTCCAAGGCGAAGCTTCCCTACAACATCAACCAGTTCAGCCTCACGGCGGCCGAGGTCGCGCTCGAGAACATCGACCGCTTCCGGCCGGCGATCGAGACGATGCTGTCCGAAAAGGAGCGCCTGGACCGCGGGCTCCGGGAGATCCCGGGGGTCCGGGTGTACCCGTCGCAATCCAATTTCTTCCTGATCGAGGTCCCGGTCCCCCCGCGGGAGATCTTCGACGACCTCTACCGCCGGGGGGTCCTCGTGCGGGACGTGAGCTCGTATCCCACGCTCGGGCGCTGTCTGCGCGTCAGCGTGGGCACGCCGGAAGAGAACACTCAACTGCTGGCGGCGTTGCGCGCCGGCCTGGAATCGCTCGCGCCGGCCCGCGCCGGGCGCGAGGCGGGGGCCCTATGAACAGACGATGTGCGACGATCCACCGGACCACGAAGGAAACCGACATCAGGTTGACGCTCGACCTGGACGGCGGCGGCAACGGCGACGTGAGCACGGGGGTGCAGTTTTTCGACCACATGCTCACCCTCTTCGCCAGGCACGGGATTTTCGACCTCGACATCGCCTGCCGGGGGGACCTGGGGGTCGACGCGCACCACTCGGTCGAGGATATCGGCATCTGCCTGGGGATGGCGATCGACGAGGCCCTGGGGGACAAGAGCGGCCTGGTCCGCTTCGCCCACGCCTATTTCCCCATGGACGAGGCGCTGGCCCGGGTGGTCGCCGACCTTTCGGGGCGGCCGTACCTCCATTACGACGTCGAGGTGCAGCAGGAACGGGTCGGGGAACTCGACTCGGAGCTCGTGGAGGAATTCTGGCGCGCGGTGTCGGTGCACGGCCGGCTGAACCTCCACCTCGAACTGCTTCACGGCCGCAACGCGCACCACATTTTCGAGGCGGTGTTCAAGGCGGCGGCGCGCGCCCTCTCGCTGGCGACGCGCACCGACCCGCGGATCGAGGGAGTGCCGTCGACCAAGGGGGTGCTCTAGCTTGGCCGCCATGGCGGAAACCCTCATCGTCGACTACGGCATGGGCAACCTGCGCAGCGTGGAGAAGGCGCTCTCGGCCGTGGGGGGCCGGCCGCGGGTGTCGGCCGACCCCGACGCCGTCCGCCGGGCCGGCCGCCTCATCCTCCCGGGGGTCGGGGCCTTCGGGGACGCCATGGCGAACCTCGGGCGCACCGGCATGGATGAAGCCCTGCGGGAGGCCGCGCGGGCCGGGGTCCCGCTCCTCGGCCTCTGCCTCGGGCTGCAGCTGCTGTTCGCGCACAGCGAGGAGTTCGGCAGCCACCGCGGGCTCGGCCTGATACCGGGCAAGGTGCTGGGTTTCCGCGCCCCGGGCCTGCGGGTGCCCCACATCGGGTGGAACCAGGTCGAGGACCTCCGGCCCGACCCCCTCTTCCGGGGGATCGCCGAGGGGAGCTATTTCTATTTCGTCCACTCCCTCTACGTGGAGCCCGACCGCGGGGAACACGTGTTGGCGCGGACGACGTACGGGCACGCGTTCTGTTCGGTCGCGGGCCGCGACAACGTCCGGGGGGCGCAGTTCCATCCGGAGAAGAGCCAGGACAACGGGAAGCGGCTCCTGGAGAATTTTCTTGCGATATAGAAGGGCGGGGGACCTATGCTGGAACTGATACCGGCCGTGGACATGAAGGGGGGGAAATGCGTCCGGCTCCAGGAAGGGGTCGCCTCGCGGGTGACGGAGTACGGCGACGACCCCGTGGCGATGGCTCTCCACTGGGAGGCGGAAGGGGCGACGCGGCTCCACCTGGTGGACCTGGACGGCGCCTTCTCCGGGCGCTCGGCGCACCTGGACGTCGCGCGCTCCATCTTCCGCTCCCTGAAGATCCCGGTCGAGTTCGGGGGCGGGCTGCGGACGCTCGATCAGATCGAAGCCGTCCTCGACCTGGGCGCCGACCGCGCCATCCTGGGGACGGTGGCGGTGGAGGACCCCGCCGTCGTGCGGGAAGCGGTGCGGCGCCACCCGGGCGCCATAGTGGCGGGCATCGATGCGCGGCGGGGAAAGGTGGCCCTGCGCGGCTGGGTGGACCAGACCCCGGTGGAAGCCGTGGACCTGGCCCTCGGGATGAAGGGGCTCGGGATCGAGCGCATCGTCTACACCGACGTGGCGCGCGACGGGATGCTCACGGGGGTCAACTACGAGGAAACCGAGAGGGTCGCCCGGGAGTCGGGGCTCAGGGTCATCGCCAGCGGCGGCGTCGCCTCCGAGGAGGATATCCGGGAACTATGGTCGCGGCGCGGGGCCGGGATCGAGGGCGTCATCCTGGGCCGGGCGCTCTACGACGGCAAGATCGATTTCAGGAGTCTACGGGCCCGGATGCTGTCGTGGTAGGGGCGGGCCGGGGAAGACGCGGAAGGTTTTAGGCGCATGCTTGCGAAAAGAATCATTCCCTGCCTCGACGTGAGGGAGGGCCGGGTCGTCAAGGGGACCCATTTCGTCAACCTGGTCGACGCCGGGGACCCGGTGGAAGCGGCCGCGCGCTACGACGCCGAGGGGGCGGACGAACTGGTGTTTCTCGACATCACGGCCTCCTCCGACCGGCGGGAAATAGTGACCCGGATGGTCAGGGCGGTCGCCGACCGGGTCTTCATCCCCTTCACCGTCGGCGGGGGGCTGCGCACCCTGGAGGACATCCAGGCCATCCTGCGCGCCGGCGCCGACAAGGTGTCGCTCAACACCTCGGCCATCGACAACCCCGGGCTGATCACCGAGGCGGCTCGCTATTTCGGGTCCCAGTGCATCGTCGTGGCGGTCGACGCGCGCCGGGCCTCTCCGTGGGACGAGGATCGGCCGCGGTGGGAGGTCACGACCCACGGCGGGAGAGTCCGCCGGCCGCTCGAAGCGGTCGCCTGGGCTGCGGAAGCGGCCAAAAGGGGCGCCGGGGAAATCCTCCTGACGTCGATGGACCGTGACGGAACCCGGTCCGGGTACGACAACGCGCTCAACCGCCGGGTGGCGGAGCGGGTGGGGGTTCCCGTCATCGCCTCCGGGGGATGCGGCGCGCTCGAGCACCTGGCCGACGCCTTCACCGAGGGGCGCGCCAGCGCGGTGCTGGCGGCCTCCATCTTTCATTTTGGCAACCACACGATCGCCGAGGCCAGGAGGTACCTGCGCGCGCGCGGCATCCCGATGCGCCCGGCGGAATAGTGTGGACTTCACCGGACAAGAGAGAGAATATGAAAAGCATCGAAGATCTTAAATGGGGCGCGGCCGGGCTTATCCCCGCCGTCGTCCAGGACGCCGACTCGGGCGAGGTGCTCACGGTGGCCTACGTGAGCCGCGAGAGCCTGCGGAAGACGCTCGAACTGGGGGAAACGGTTTTTTTCAGCCGGAGCCGCCAATGCCTCTGGCACAAGGGGGAGACCTCGGGGAACACGCAGAAGGTCGTCAGCGTCACGGCCGATTGCGACCTGGATGCCCTGGTCATCCGGGTGCGCCCGAAGGGGCCCGCGTGCCATACGGGGGCGCGCTCCTGTTTTTACGAGGCGGTGGAGGGTTTCGCGGCCGGGTAGATGGAGCCCGCGGGCGCGGGCCGGAACCGTCGGAGAGCGGGTATGAAAGACGTCATAGGAGTGATTCTGGGCGGCGGACAGGGGCAACGCCTGTATCCCCTGACCAAGGAGCGGAGCAAACCGGCCGTGCCCCTGGGGGGGAAATACCGTCTCATCGACATCCCGATCAGCAACTGCCTGAACTCCCAGATCAACCGGGTGTTCGTGCTGACGCAGTACAACTCGGCCTCCCTCAACAAGCACATCGTCCAGACCTACAAGTTCGACATGTTCAACGGCGGCTTCGTAGACATCCTGGCCGCCGAACAGACGCCGGAAAGCTCCAGCTGGTTCCAGGGGACGGCCGACGCCGTCCGCAAGAGCCTCAAGCACCTGATTCCTTTCGGGGACGCGAAGTACGTCATCGTCCTGTCCGGGGACCAGCTCTACCAGATGGACCTGCGCCGGGTCATCAACTGCCATCTCGAGAGCGGGGCCGCCATCACCGTGGCCGCGATCCCGGTCTCCGCCGCGGAAGCCCCGGACCTGGGCATCATGAAGACCGGCCCCGGGGGGGAGGTGCTCGGCTTCAGCGAGAAACCGAAACCGGAGGCGCTGGCGGACCTGCGGTCGGATGACCGTCCCGACGGCAGGAACTACCTGGCCAGCATGGGCATCTACGTGTTCGAGAAAAACTTCCTGGTGGACCTGCTTTCCAGCACGACGGCGGCCGATTTCGGCAAGGAGGTGATCCCCCAGGCCATCGGGGTCCATCGCGTCTCGGCCTGTCCCTTCGACGGGTACTGGGAGGACGTCGGGACCATCCGGGCCTTCTACGAGGCCAACCTCGCCCTGGCCGATGTCGCCCCCCGGTTCAATTTCTACGACGTGACGCGTCCCATCTACACCCACCCGCGCAACCTGCCCGGGTCGAAGCTCAACAACTGTAACGTGCACCAGTCCATCATCTCGAGCGGCTGCATCCTGACGGGCGCCGACATCAAGCACTCCATCATCGGGGTGCGCAGCCGCATCGGCATCGGGACCACGATCAAGCATTCCATCGTCATGGGCGCCGACCACTACGAGACCGCGGAGCAGCTGCAGGAGAACCTGGAAAAGAAGCAGCCGCACATCGGCATCGGGAACCATTGCACGATCATCAACGCCATCATAGACAAGAACGTACGGATCGGCGACAACGTCTCCATCATCAACGCCCACAACCTTCAGGAAAAGGACGACGAGAACTACTGCATCCGGGACGGGATCATCGTTGTGCCGAAGGGGGCCTGGATTCGGGGCGGAACGGTCATCTGAGGCCCTCTCCGCCCATAGTGGGATCGATGTCCCCAAAGACCATCAGGATCCTCGGTCTCGTCCTGCTCCTGGGCGCCCTCTTGAGGGTCCCCTATCTTTTCCATACCCTCCAGGACATGGACGAGGGCTGTTACGCCGGCGCCGCCGCGGTGCTGATGGACGGGGGGCTGCCGTATCGCGACGCCGTGGAAAACAAGCCGCCGGGGATTTTCTACCTCTACCGGGCCGTGTTCGAGCTCTTCGGCAGATACAACATGGGGGCGGTCCATGCCCTGACCTTCGCCTGGACCCTCCTTACCGCCGCCGTGCTGGCCCTGGCCGCCCGCCGGCTGGGCGGGCGGCTCGAGGCGGTGTGCACGTTCCTCTTCTATCTCGTCTTCACCGCCTCGCTCTACCCCAAGATGATCGCGGCCAACAGCGAGATCTTCATGGCCCTCCCTTGCGCCCTCGGCGCTCTCGCGCTCCTCGACGCCTTTGCGCGCAACAGCCGGGCGCTCTATTTCGCCGCGGGGCTGGCCTTCGGGTTCGCCCCCCTGTTCAAGCAGGTGGGCGCCGTCGGGGCCGCCGCGGTCTTCGCTTTCCTCCTCATCCTCCCGCTTTCCAGGCGCGGGATGCGGGTGGGGCGTACGGCCGCCCCCCTCCTCTTATTCGCGGCCGGGTTCGTCCTGCCGGCCGCAGCCGTCGCCTTCCTCTTCCACCGGGCGGGGATCCTGGGGGACTGGCTGTTCTGGAACGTGACCTACCCGGTCCGCTACGTCGGCTCGGGAAATGCGGCGCTCCCCTTTTTCCCCCAGCTCCTCGGCGAGTTTCTTCCCTTTGTCCTGGCGACCGTCCTCCTCTGGGCGCTCGCGGCGCTCTGGGTGCGCCACGAGGCCGGGCGGTGGCGCTCCGGGGGAGGGTTTTCCCTCTTCATCCTGCTCTGGCTGGCGTCGAGTACGGGGGCGACCTTCATCGGCAGCCGGATGTTCGGCCACTACTTCATCCAGATCCTCCCCCCCCTCTGCCTCGCGGCGGGGCTCTCGGCGGGACGCCTCCTGTCGGCGGGGGACCCGTTGCGGAGGCGCGCCTGGAAGGGCGCCGTGATCGCGCTGACCCTGGTTCCGGGCGTCATCTTCGCGCTGATGGGCATCGCCTTCGAGGCCTCCACCAACAGCTGGTGGCGGCCCGAGCCCGATTTCCGCCCGGCCACCGACTACATCCGGCGCCACACGGCCCCCGGGGACACGATCTTCGTCTGGGGGTGGTTCACCCCCGTCTATGTCTACGCGGAGCGGACGCCGGCCACGCGCTTCATGAACACCCACCTCCTCACGGGATACCGGGAGGGGAACGATCCGGACGAGCGGGACCGCGCCGACATCGCCTGGCACGCCGTCCCCGAAGCGTGGCCGATGCTGGAGGCGGACCTCCGGCGCAACCGCCCGGTACTCGTCGTGGACACCTCCCCCGGCGACTACCACGATTTCGGCCGCTACCCGATCCGGGACTACGCGCCCCTGGCCCGCTACCTGGACGACGCCTGCCGCCTTGAAAAACGGGTCGCCGGCATGGATATTTATCGCTGCCGATGAGGCCCCGGAGCCGCCATGACGGATGAAATCGCGAAGGTGTTGAAGCGGTACTGGGGGTACGACGGGTTCCGCCCGCTGCAGCGCGAGGCGATGGAGTGCGTCGTTCGGGGAAGGGACTCGATCGTGGTGCTCCCGACCGGCGGGGGGAAGAGCCTCTGTTACCAGGCGCCCGCCCTCCTCCTTCCCGGGCTGACTCTGGTGGTCTCCCCCCTGATCTCCCTGATGAAGGACCAGATCGACGCCCTGGCCGGGTGCGGCATCCCCTCCGGGCGGCTCGACAGCACCCTGTCGGCGGGGGAAAAGGACCGGGTGTCCCGGGAGCTGGGCGCGGGGGGGCTCCGGCTCCTCTACGTGTCGCCCGAACGGCTGCTCTCCCCCGGTTTCCTCGATTTTCTCAAGGGCCTGGGGGTGTCCTCCATCGCCATCGACGAGGCCCACTGCGTCAGCATGTGGGGGCACGATTTCCGTCCCGAATACCGCCGGCTCGGCATTCTGCGCATGGCCTTTCCCGGCGTCCCCATCGGCGCCTACACGGCCACGGCCACCGAACAGGTGCGCGGCGACATCGCCGCTCAACTGGGGCTCGGCAAGCCGGAGGTCCTGGTCGGCAGCTTCGACCGCCCCAACCTGGTCTACCGCGTGCGGCGGCGCACCGAGGGGGTGCGGCAGGTGCGCGACGTCATCGACCGGCACGCCGGGGAATCGGGCATCGTCTACTGCCTCCGCCGCTCCGACGTCGACCGGCTGACCGAAACCCTCCGGCGGCAGGGGTATCGCGCGGCCGCCTATCACGCCGGCATGTCGGACGAGGAGCGGCACCGGAGCCAGAACGCGTTCATCCGGGAGGAGGCCGACATCATCGTCGCCACCGTCGCCTTCGGCATGGGGATCGACAAATCGAACGTCCGCTACGTGGTCCACGCCGCCATGCCCAGGTCGCTCGAACACTACCAGCAGGAGAGCGGCCGCGCCGGGCGCGACGGGCTCGAGGCCGAGTGCGTCCTCCTCCACTCGGGCGCCGACTACGTCACCTGGAAGCGCATCATCCTGGAATCGGAACCGCAGACCGTGGAGAACGGACTCGGGAAGCTGGGGCAGATGTCGCGCTACTGCCGGGGGGTCTCCTGCCGCCACCGGGCGATCCTCGCTTATTTCGGCCAGCCGCCGGGGATGGAGCCGTGCGGCGCCTGCGACATCTGCCTGGGGGAGGTGGAGGGGGTCGCCGACCCGGTCGTCGTGGCGCAGAAGATCCTCTCCAGTGTGCTGCGGCAGGGGGAGCGCTTCGGGGCCGATTACACGGCCGGCGTCCTCTGCGGCTCCAGGGAGGAGAGGATCGTGGCCAACGGCCACGACCGGATCTCCACGTACGGGATCCTGAAGGCGGAGACCCGGCCGGCGGTGCGGGACTGGATCGAGCAGCTGGTGGAGCAGGAATACCTCGCGCGGGTGGGCGATTACGGGGTGCTGAAGCTCACCGCGCCGGGGCGCCGGGCGCTCGCGGGGGAGGAACGCCCGCTCCTGCTCGCGGCGCCCGCGGCGCGGCGGGCGCCGAAGGCGGCGGTGGAAAAGGACTCCTGGGACGGCGTGGACCGGGCGCTGTTCGAGCGGCTGCGGGCCTTGCGCAGGACGCTGGCGGCCGAGGCCGGGGTCCCCGCCTACATCGTCTTCGGCGACGCGACGCTGCGCGACCTGGCCCGGAAGAAACCGGCGACCCCCGAAGAGCTGCTCGAGGTCACCGGGATCGGCGCGAAGAAACTCGAGCTGTACGGCGCGAGGGTGCTCGCCGAGGTCCGGGCGCACGACCCTCTCCAGACGGGGCCGGGGGTGGGGCGATGAGACCGCCGCTCATCGGGGCGCACATGTCGATCGCCGGGGGGATCCACAAGGCCTTCGAGCGCGGGGAGAGTGTCGGCTGCCGGACCCTTCAGATCTTTCTCAAAAACAGCAACCGGTGGGACGCCCGCCCCCTTTCCGCGGAGGAACGGGAGCTTTTCGCCACGGCCCGGGCCCGGACCGGCATCGACCCGGTGGTGGCCCACGACAGCTACCTGGTCAACCTCGCCTCCCCCGACCGGGCGCTCCGCGAAAAATCGGTCCGCGCCTTCATGGAAGAGATGGGGCGGGCCAATTTCCTGGGGGTCCCCTTCCTGGTGCTGCACCCCGGAGCCCACATGGGGACGGGGGAGCGGGAAGGATGCGCGCGCGTGGCCGAAGCGCTCGACCGGGCGCTCGGGGAGGTCGGGGGTCCCGTCGTCCCGCTCCTGGAAAATACCGCCGGGCAGGGAAGCACCCTCGGGCGCAGCTTCGGGGAGCTGGCCTCCATCCTCGAGCGGGTCGGGGAGCGCGAGCGGGTGGGCGTCTGCTTCGACACCGCCCACGCCTTCGCCGCGGGCTACGACCTGCGGACGAAAAAGGGCTACGACGCGGTGATGCGGGAGTTCGACCGCCTGGTCGGAATCGGCCGGATCCGGGTGTTTCACGTCAACGACAGCAAAAAGGAGCTGGGGAGCCGGGTGGACCGCCATGCCGACATAGGGAAGGGGTTCCTGGGCCTCGAGCCCTTTCGTTTTCTCCTGAACGACCGCCGCTTCCTCGCGGTCCCCAAGATCCTGGAAACGCCCAAGGGGCCCGATCTTGCCGAGGACCGGCGGAACCTCGCGACCCTAGAGTCCCTCTGCCGGAGGAAAAAGCCCCCTACAGGACCTTGAGTTTCGCGAACTTCTCCACCAGCGACTTGCGGCCCACGCGGCTGAAGGTGATCACCAGCTTGAAGTCGTTCCCCATCCGTTCGCGGCGGAGGATGATGCCGTCGCCGAACTGCTCGTGGCGCACCCGCATCCCGCTCTGCAGCCCGGCGGCGCTCCTGGATCCTTCGGCGGGCGCGGGGGGCGCCCCTCCCGATTTCTTCTGGCCCGCCAGGTACTCCTTCAGTTCGGCGATCGATTTCGGCTGCGGGAGCGGTTCGGGGCGGCTGGAGGGAACCGCTTTGCGGAACGGCTCGGGCTGTTTGCGCGCGAACGCGGTGCGGAAACCGGCCGGCTGCTCCCTGAAGCGTCCCCGGGGGGCCGGAGTCTGATCGTAGGCGTCCTCTTCGAGGTCTTCGAGCCCCTCCACCAGCTCCGCCGGCATCTCCTTCAGGAAACGGGACGGCTGGGCGGGAAAGCCCACCTCCGGCCCGTAGGTTTTGCGGAAGGGGGTCCAGGTGACGAATAGTTTGCGCCGGGCGCGCGTGATCCCGACGTAGCACAGCCGCCGCTCCTCCTCGAGCTCCGAGTCCGACCCGCTCGACTGGGAGTGGGGGAAGAGCCCCTCCTCCATCCCCGCCAGGAACACCACGTCGAACTCGAGCCCCTTGGCGCTGTGGAGGGTCATGAGGGCCACGCGGGCGTTGGGGTTGAGGTGGTCGAGTTCCGAGGAGAGGGAGGCGCGGTCGAGGAATTCGGCGATGGTCTCCCCCCGCTCCTCCGACTCGGCGGCCGCGGCGATCAGTTCGTCGATGTTGCCGGTCCGGTTTTCGGCCTCGAGCGCCGTCTCCTGCCGCTCCAGCATCTGCCGGTACCCGGTGTCGGCGAGGATGGCCTCCAGCATCCCGGCCAGCGTGCTCGACGCCTGCATCCCCGCCCACTTGTCGACCAGCGCCAGGAAGCGCTCGAGCGCCCGCGCCGCCCGGGACGGGAACTGCGGGTCCCGCACCTTCTCCCGCAGCGCCTCGAGCACCGGGATCCCCCGCTCGAGGGCGAAGGCGGTCAGGGTGTCGACCGTGGTCGCGCCGATCCCCCGCGGCGGGGTGTTGAGCACGCGCAGGAGCGCGATGTCGTCCACGGGATTGAAGACGATGCGCAGGTAGGCCAGCAGGTCCCGGATCTCCATCCGGCTGAAGAAGGCGATGCTGCCGACGACGGCGTAGGGGATCCCCTCCTCGGTCAGGACGTCCTCGAAGTTGCGCGAGAGGAAATTGGCGCGGTAGAGGACGGCCAGGCGCCAGTCGGGGTTTTCCCGCAGGATCTGCTTGATGTGCCCCGTGATCAGCCGGGCCTCCTCGCGCGGCGACTCGGCCGAGCGGCAGCTGATCAGGTCGCCGCCGTCGTTTTCGGTCCAGAGCGTCTTCCCCTTCCGCTCCCGGTTGTTCCCCACCACGGTCCCGGCGGCCCGGAGGATGTTGCCGGTCGAACGGTAGTTCTGCTCCAGCTTGATCACCCGGGCACCCGGGAAATCCTTCTCGAATTTCAGGATGTTCTGGATGTCGGCGCCGCGGAATTTGTAGATCGACTGGTCCTCGTCCCCCACCACGAAGAGGTTCCGGTGTGCCGTCGTCAGCAGGCGGAGCAGGTCGTACTGCGGGCGGTTGGTGTCCTGGTACTCGTCGACGAGGATGTAGCGGTACCAGTCGCTGTAGAACTTTCCCAGCTCGGGGTTCTGCTCCAGCACCGCCACCGATTTCAGGAGCAGGTCGTCGAAGTCGAGCGAGTTGGTGCTCCTGAGCCGCGTGTTGTACTTGTCGTAGATGTACTCCAGGTCCTCGGCCTTGTCGGACGGGAAGCGGGCGGCGAAGCGCTCCGGCGGCACGCCGTGGCTCTTGGCGTAACTGATCCGGCTGATGATTTCCCGCGGGGAGAGTTCCAGATCGGGTTTCTGCATTTCCTCGAGCGTCTGCCTGATCAGCCGCTTCTGGTCGTCGGTGTCGTAGATGGAAAAGTCCCTCTTGTACCCGAGGTGGTGGATCTCCCGCCTGAGCAGGCGCACGCAGAAGGAGTGGAAGGTCGAAATCAGCGGTTCCGCGCTCCGCTCGCTCCCCAGGAGCTTCTGCACCCGCTCCCGCATCTCCTTGGCCGCCTTGTTGGTAAAGGTAACCGCGAGAATGTTTTCCGGCCGCACGGCCCCGTTCTGCACCAGGTACGCGATCCGGTAGGCGATGACGCGCGTCTTCCCGCTCCCCGCCCCCGCCAGCACCAGCGCCGGGCCCTGCCCGTGCTCCACCGCGAGCCTCTGCTCCCGGTTCAGCCCTCCCAGAATATCCATGGCGCAATGCTATCAAGCCGCCGCGGAATAGACAAACCCGGCGGCGGATGTTTTTGGATTTTTCGCCGCCCGCCCCTTTGCTATAGTGGTCCCGGCCCCGTTCTCCGCGGGAAGACGCACGATCCTTGCATCCGAGGGTTACCCATGCTGATCAAAGCCGAGAAGCTGAAAGCGATTTTCGCCCCCCGCTCCGTCGCCGTCATCGGCGCCACCGCCCGGCCCCAGAGCCTCGGGCGCGCCGTTTTCGCCAACCTCCTCTACGCCGGCTACGGCGGCTGCGCCTACCCCGTCAACCCCGGGGTGAAGAGCGTCCTGGGGGTGCGGGCGTACGGCTCGATCCTCGAAGTCCCCGACGACGTCGACCTGGCCGTCATCGTCGTCCCCGCCGCCGCCGTCTGCGACACGCTCGAGGAGGCGGGGCGCAAGGGTTGCCGGGGCTCCATCGTGATCAGCGCCGGCTTCAAGGAGATCGGCGGGGAAGGAGGGGCGCTGGAGCGCCGTCTCCAGGAGGTCGCGCGCCGGCACGGCATCGCCGTCGTGGGGCCCAACTGCTTCGGCGTGATCAACACCGACCCCGCCGTCTCCCTCAACGCCACCTTCTCCCGCAGCTTCCCGGCGGCGGGGAGGATCGCCTTCGTCTCCCAGAGCGGTGCCCTGGGCGTCGCCGCCCTGGAGCACGCGGCCCAGGAGAAGATCGGCTTTTCGAAGTTCATCTCGATCGGCAACAAGGCCGATATCAACGAAAACCATGTCCTGGCCGCCCTCGCGGACGACGAGGCCACCGACGTCATCCTCCTCTACCTGGAGGACCTGGAGGACCCGAAGGAGTTCATCGACCTGGCCCGGCGGGTTTCGGAGAAGAAGCCGATCCTGGCGGTGAAATCGGGGCGGACCAAGGAGGGGGCCAAGGCCGCCGCCTCCCACACCGGGGCGCTGGCGGGGTCGGACGAGACCTACGACCTCCTCTTCACCCAGTGCGGCGTGCTCCGGGTGGAGACGCTCGAGGAGCTGTTCCGCCTGGGGATGGCCTTCACCCACCGGCCGCTCCCGCGGGGGAAGCGGCTGGCCATCGTGACCAACGCCGGGGGCCCGGGGATCATGGCCACCGACGCCGCCGTCCGCCACGGCCTGGAGCTGGCCCGGCTCAACCCGGCGACGGAGGCGCGGATGCGGCCGCACATGTCGCCGGCGGCGAGCCTCGGCAACCCCGTGGACCTGGTGGGGGACGCCGACGAGGCCCGCTACCGGGAGGCGCTCGCCGCGGTGCTCGACGACGACGGGGTCGACGAGGTGATCGTCATCGTCGTCCCCCAGATGAACACCGATCTCGGCGCGATGTCGCGCGTGGTCGCCGGCGCGGCGCGGGAGACCGACAAGCCCCTTTTCGCGGTCTACATGGCCACGGGCGACATCGAGCGTCCGCTCCGGCTCCTGGACGAGGCGGGTGTCCTGCACTACCGCTTCCCGGAGGACGCCGCGCGCGCCCTGGGCGCCATGGCCCATTACGTCCGCTGGCGCAAGCGCCCGCACGCGGGCCTGCGCCTGTTCGACGACGTGCGGCCCGACGTCGTCCGGGAAATCCTCGCCGGGGCCGCGCGCGAGCGGCGAAGTTTTCTGCCGGAGCCGGAGGCGCACGCGGTGCTGGGCGCCTACGGACTCCCCGTTTCCCGCTCCCGCTTCGTCCGGGACGGCGCGGAGGCGGCCGCGGCCGCCCGGGAGATCGGCTTCCCGGTGGTGCTGAAGATCGTCTCCCCCGACATCGTCCACAAGGTGGACGTGGGGGGGGTGCGGCTCGACCTGAATTCGGAGGAGGAGGTGCGGGGCGCGTACGCGGAACTGACCGCGCAGGTCGCGGCGGCGCAGCCCGAGGCGCGGATCTGGGGCGTGTTCGTGCAGGAAATGGTCGGCCGGGGGAAGGAGACGATCCTGGGGATGAAGCGGGACCCCCACTTTGGGCCCCTCCTGATGTTCGGCCTCGGCGGGATCTACGTCGAGGTCTTCCGCGACGTGATCTTCCGCCTGGCCCCCATCCGCGAACTCGACGCCCGCACCATGATCCGGGGGATCCGGGGGGCGAAGCTCCTCAAGGGCTTCCGAGGCGAGCCGGCGTCGGACATGGACGCCATCGCCGACGCGCTGCTGCGCCTGTCGCAGCTGGTCACCGATTTCGCCGAGATCGAGGAGATGGACATCAACCCGCTCATCGTCCTCCCCGAGGGGAACGGCGCCCGTGTGGTCGACGCGCGCATCCTGATCCGGAAATAGCCGCCCGGGTAGCAAGGCGCGTCCTGCTTGATGACCGGTTGACAAAATGTACCTTATAAGGTACATTTGTGATACGGGTGTTTGCCAATGCCCCGGTTCTCGAGAAAAATCGTTCCGGCAGCCTTCTTTCGCACGGAAACGGGAAGTGAGCCTGTCCGCGATTGGCTGAAGGAACTGCTCCCGGAGGACCGGCGCATTATCGGCGCCGATGTCCGGACTGTTGAATTTGGCTGGCCCGTGGGCATGCCGGTGTGTCGGCCGATGGGACAAGGGTTGTTCGAGGTTCGCAGCACGATTACGGGGAACCGGATCGCGCGCATCCTGTTCTGTTTTCACGAGGGGACTATGCTCCTGCTCCACGGCTTTGTGAAAAAGAAGGGCAAGATTCCAGCCGCCGATCTGGCAATCGCCCTGAAACGCAGGAAGGAGGTAGAAAAATGAAGCGGCGAACGATCGGGACGTCCTTCGACGATTTTTTAAGAGAGAAAGGGATCTACGAAGAGGTGACGGGTCATGCCATAAAGCGTGTCATCGCCTGGCAGCTGTCCGAGGCCATGAAGGCCCAGAAGATATCCAAAGCGGAAATGGCCCGCCGGCTGCAAACCAGCCGCACCCAGATCGCGCGTTTCCTCGATCCCGAAAACAGCAGCGTTCAGCTCGACACCATGCAGAGGGCGGCGGCCATCGTGGGCAAACGCCTGGTGATCACGCTTGAGGATTTCCCTCGTCCGGCGGCATGAATCACCTGCCGATCAGAACAGGCGATCCCGGGGCGTCCCGTCGAGCAAAATAGGTGTTGGAAATCGATTGAATGCCTCATAACCCCGGACGAAAACGGCAGCGGATCCCTCCCTCCCCGGGAACCTTCATGAATGGGCGGATTTGAGGACGGCTGGCTTTTCCGCCCCCGGCGCGCGATAATGGAGCCTGCGAAAGGAGCCTGGTATGAAGACCAAGCTGGATAGAAGGGAATTTCTGAAAGCCTCCACCCTGGCCGGCGTGGCCGGGAAGATGAGTTTCGACCTCTTCGCCGCGCCGGGGGGCGATCAGGATCCCGCCGCCTGGATCCGGTCTCTCATCGTCGAGCGGGTCGCGAATTCCCCGGCCAACTCCATCCGGAACGCGGAAAACGAAAAGGCGTGGGACGAGCCGCTGGTCGGTTTCGCGCGGGGGGACGACCCGATCTTCGAGTCCTTCAAGGAGCATGTGGGGCCCTTTCACCTCACCCCGCTCGAGATTTTCGGCAGGGAGTTCCCGGACGTCGCCGTGAAACCCGGCGAACTGGCCGTCATTTCCTGGGTGCTCCCCCACACGGAAGCGATCAAAGCGGACCTTCGCCGGCAGAAGACCGACCCTTCGCAGAAATGGATCCGGGCCCGGATCTACGGCGAGGAGTTCAACGAGGGGCTGCGGCGGTTCGTGGCCGAAACCCTCACGGAAGCGGGCCACCCCGCCGTCGTTCCCGTGCTTACCAAGAGCTACAAGATGGAGCAATCGCAGCGGTACGGCATCGCTTCGACCTGGTCCGAGCGGCACGCCGCCTACGCCGGCGGCCTGGGGACCTTCGGGTTGTGCGACGGCCTGATCACCGCGAAGGGGAAGGCCATGCGCTGCGGTTCGGTGGTGGCCCGGATCGAGGTCCCGGCGACGCCCCGTCCCTACAAGGACCATCACGCCTACTGCCTGTTCTACGCCACGGGAGGGTGCGGGGTGTGCGCGACCCGGTGCCCGGCCGGCGCCGTCACCAAGGCGGGCCACGACAAGATGGCGTGCCTCAAGCAGTGCAACGCGACCTCGGAGTACGCCGCCAAGCACTACGGCCTGGATGGATATGGCTGCGGCTTCTGCCAGACCGGCGTCCCCTGCGAATCGAGAATCCCGGTGTAGCCCAATCCCCGGAATCGCGTCGATCGGCAGTCGCCGCCCATGACTGCGCAATAGAGTATTACGAGCAAAAAACGATATTTAGGGCCCCGATCTTCGGCTAGAATGCTCCCATAGGCAAGAGTGTGAACCTGGCACCGTTGCGGTTGTCGACGCAGGCAGGAATTTGCTCCCTTTAATCACATGTTCATGCAAGGAGAATAAGAAATGAGAAAGATCGGGTTTCTGGGTATCCTGGCCCTCCTGGGGCTCGTGGCCGGCTGCGGCCCGGCGCCTCAGGCCACGCCGCCGGAGTTGACCACGCTGGTGGAGCGCACGGCCATCGAGGACATGTTCATCGATTACTACGCGCAGTTCAGGCCCGACAGCGGGCACGATTTCGCTTCCTTCTTCACGGCCGACGGCAGGCTCGAGGTCAACGGCATGGTGGCCAGCGGCATCGAGGAGATCAAGGCGATGTACGCCGGGATAGAAGGCGGCGGCGGGGAAAAGCCGAAAGCGGCCGCCGCCATACCGGAGGGGGTGTCGGAGATGATGCTGACGAACATGAAGATCGATGTCGACGGGGACAAGGCCGTCGCCACCTTCCTCTGGCACAGCATCAAGGCGGAACTGGTGACCACCGAGGGGAAGATCACGGAGTACGGGCGTGAAAGGTCCGAGCTGGTCAAGCAGGACGGGAAGTGGCTCCTCAAGAACCGTGTTGTTCTCACCGAGGGGGGCATGCCCGAGTCGCTGCTGGAATACTACCCGAAAAAGTAAGACGGAAAGGATCGGCCCCCGGCATCGGACAGCCGCTTCGGCGCATGTCCGATGCCGGAAGCCGCCGGCCCTCTATTATTTTCAATGAATACTGCTGCCGGATTTGTCTTGCAGTGAAAATGAAATAGCCGCCAATTTTTCTTTGTCTGCCGGAATGGTATTCTGAATGGATATTCATGGAGAAGCCATATGTCTGATAAGAGCAGCAGGATTCTGGCGGAGGCTCTTGACTTGCCGCCAATGGAGCGCGCCCTCCTTGTCGAGGAAATCCTGGCGAGTTTTGATTTTCCTGATCGGCGGGATGTCGATGCGGCATGGGCTGCCGAAACAGAAGACCGTATTGACGCTTACGAAAGAGGAGATCTCTCAGCCTCATCGGTGCAAGAGGTTTTTGACCGTCTGAATCGTGAGCCGCGGAAATGAAGGTGCAGATCCTCTCAACGGCGGAGAGCGAACTCCGTCAAGCAGTTGACTTTTATAACGATCAGCGTGAAGGGCTCGGATTTGAATTTGCTTCTGAGGTGAAGCAGACGATAGGTAGAATCGTTCATTTCCCTGGAGCCTGGACGCCTCTATCCATCCGTACCCGCCGATGTCGCACAAGGCGATACCCGTACGGAGTCGTTTATCAGATTCGCGATGACTGCATTCTGGTTGTTGCCATAATGCATTTCCGGCGTCATCCCGATGCCTGGAAGTCAAGGCTGGCGCAACAAGATCGGTGATCAGCGATAGCGGGATCCTTGACTGCTTAAGTTGCTCCTTGAAATGAAGGGCTCCCGGGCAGTCGATGCGCGCAGGTTAGGTTGTCGATAAAGGAGCTGCCCATGATAACAAGACGAAAGGTCATGAAAGCGATCGCTTCGGGCGGGGCCGCGGCGGCCGCTTCCGGGGCGCTGGCCGCCCCGGGCGCCGATTCGGGGGTGCTCCTCGGGAGCGTGTCGCGGGAGACGTCCGACGGGAAGACGCGCTACGGGAAATGCCTGGTCCCCCTCCCGGTCCGGAAGATGGGGGAGATGTCGATGTTCGCCGCCGGCGCCGACCTCCTCAACGGCTTCCCCTGCAACATCATCTACGCGTTCGGGCTCGAGGCGGGCCCGCTGGGGCTCTCGCGGGAGCCGCACGTCCACGACCACGACGAGGTCGTCTACTTCATCGGCTCCGACCCGCGCGACATCGGGGACCTGGGCGCGGAGGTCAACTTCAAGATCGGGGAGAAGGGGAGGGAGGAGGACCACGTCTTTTCGGTGCCCACCGCCGTCGTCATTCCCAGGGGGGTGTGGCATTGCCCGATGGAGACCCTGAAATTCCGCAAGCCGTTTTTGTGCATGGCGGTCTCCCTCACCGGCAAGTACGAATACCACTATTCGGAGCCGAAACCTTAAACCGGGTGAACGGACTTGAATGCGAGGTGAAGTCAGTGCCCACCTCCTGTCATTATCTTGCTTAACCGGTCTGAATAGGGTACGTTATTAAGACCGTGAGGGAAAGATGAACATAATCGACGACATCAAACCCGTGACCTACCTGAAATCCCGGGCAGCAGACCTTCTCGATCAGATCAATGAAACGCAGCGTCCCGTGATCATCACGCAAAACGGGGAGCCCCGTGCCGTGCTGCAGGATCCCAAAAGCTATGAGAGCATGCGCAACGCCATCGGGATCCTGAAGCTTATGGCCGAAGGAGAGTCCGATATCAGGGATGGAAAGGTCAGATCCCAGGACGAAGTCTTTGCCTCAATTGAAGATTCGGTAAAAAAAATGCTTAGCCGGTGATCCGGTGGCGGAAAAATCGGGAAAGATGGCCCGCAAATACTCTGTTCAGTGGACGGCATCGGCGCAGGAAGACCTGAAGCGGGTGGTGGATTACCTGGCGCAGGAAAATCCCTCCCTGGCGCTGCGAATACTGGAGAGAATCAAAGGGAAGGCGGCCGATCTTTATGCCTTTCCCGATCGCGGAAGGGTTGTGCCCGAATTGAAGTTGCATGGTAGCTCTCTCTATCGCGAGATCATCGTGCTGCCCTGGCGAATTATTTATAGAATAGCCGATTCCACGGTGTATGTTACGGCGGTTCTCGATTCCCGCCGCAATATCGAGGATGTGCTGCTGGAAAGGCTCATCAGGCGGCGGTTGGGCGGATGAGCGGGTGCATCATCCCGGCTGGATCCGCGCAGTCTAGGATTTCCCCGCCGAGAAGAAGGTCTCGATGAAGCGCGCCCCCTTCATCAGGCCGAGGGCGCCCGATCGGACGCTCTCCTCGTCGAAGCATACGACGGGGTCGGGCGCGAGGCGCGGCGCGCGGATGGCGACCGGCACCGGCTCGCGGGTGTGGTTGCCGGTGGCGATGGGGGTCGGGTGGTCGGGCAGGACCGCCACGGTGCTCTCCCACCCCCGCCGCTCGAGCCCTTCCAGGACCGGTCCGATCAGGCGCCGGTCGAGGTCCTCGATGCAGCGGATCTTGAGCTCGAGGTCGCGCTCGTGCCCCGCCTCGTCGGCGGCCTCGACGTGGATGTAGACGAAGTCGACCTCCTCGAGCGCCTCGAGTGCGGCCCGGGCCTTCCCCTCGTAATTGGTGTCGTAGAGGCCCGTGGCCCCCTCCACCGCGATCGGCGTCATCCCCGCGTAGATGGCGAGCCCCTTGATGAGGTCGACGGCCGTGATCGCGGCGCCGCGCACGCTGAAGCGCTCCTCGATGGTCGGCATGATCGGCTTTTTGCCCGGGGCCCAGGGCCAGAGGGCGTTGGCCGGCTGCTTCCCCTCCGCCCGGCGCCCCCGGTTGACCGGGTGGTCGGCGAGGAATTTTTTCGATTCCTCGACCAGGCGGTTCAGGAGCGCGGCCGTTTCCTCCCCCGCGGGCGTCATCGGCCGGACCGCCAGCTCCCGGTAGGGGACTCCCACGTGGTCGTGGGGGGGGAAGCACTCCAGCCGGAACTCGCCGCCCGGGACCACCAGGAGGTGGCGGTAGCTGAGGCCGGGATGGAGGCGCAGGGGCCAGTCGGCAAAGTGGGCGTCGAGGTCGCGGATCAGCCGGTGGGCGTCTTTGCTCGGGATGTGGCCGGCGGAGTGGCTGCGGATCTTTTCATCCTCGATGCAGATCAGGTTCACCCGCAGCGCCAGGTCGTCATCGGCGAGCTCGACGCCGAGGCTGGCGGCTTCGAGCACCCCCCGCCCCTCGGTCCCCTCGAAGAGGGCGCGGGCGTCGTAGCCGAGCACGGCGAGGTTGGCGATGGCCGACCCGGTCAGCATCCCGGGGGCGATCGTCTCCACGAGCCCGGTGCGCCCCTCCCGCGCGATCCGGTCCATCGCCGGCGTGCGGGCGGCCATCAGCGGGGTCTTCCCCCCGAGTTCCGGGACGGCGTAGTCGGCCATGCCGTCGCCGAGAAAGATGACGTATTTCATGGGCGGTAGGTGTCCAGGATCAGCCGGTGAAAGGCCCCGTAATCGGCCGGCATGGTGAGGAAGCGTTCGTCCTTCTGTTCCAGTTCGGCCAGGCTCGGGGGCGCCTCGGGCGTGAAGCCGAGCAGGCGCTCGATCTCTTCCGGAAACTTGGCCGGGTGCGCCGTCTCGACACAGACGGCGACGGCGGAGGAGGGGTGCGCGCCGAGGTAGCGCTCCAGCCCGAGCCAGCCGACCGCGCCGTGCGGCTCGAGCAGCAGGCGGCGCTCCTGCCAGGCGCGCCGGATCGTCTCGCGCGTCTCCTCGTCACTGACGCTCGAGGCCCAGAGCAGCTCCCTCATCCCCTCCATGTCCGGCATCCGGCGGACCGTCCCCGTCTCGTCCAGCCAGCCCCCGAAGAGGGAGAAGACTCGGGCGAAGTTGCTCGGGTGCCCCACGTTCATGGCGTTGGAGATGCAGTGGCGCGACGGGACGATTTTTTCGTACCTGCCGGTCTCCATGAAGCGCGGCACCTCGTCGTTCCGGTTGGTGGCGACGATGATCCTCTCGACCGGCACCCCCATGCGCGCGGCCAGCAGCGCCCCCATCATGTTGCCGAAGTTGCCCGAGGGGACGGAGAAGAGGATCGGGCCTTCGGGGGCGAGGCGGACGGCGGCGTAGACGTAGTAGACGATCTGCGGCAGCAGCCGCCCGATATTGATCGAATTGGCCGAGGTCAGCTGCACCCCGGCGAGGGTCGGGTCGGTGAACGCCTGCTTGACCAGCGCCTGGCAGTCGTCGAACTTCCCCTCGACCCCCACGGCGGTGATGTTCTCCCCGAGGGTCGTCATCTGCTTCCGCTGGCGCGGGCTGACCTCGGCGGGGGGAAAGAGCACCATGACCTCGATCTTCGGGATCCGGTAGAAGGCGTGGGCGACCGCGCTCCCGGTGTCCCCGCTCGTGGCGGTCAGGATCACCAGCCGCCCCGGCGTGTCCCGGCGCAGCCGGCCGAACATCTGCCCCATCATCCGCCCGGCGAAGTCCTTGAAGGAGGCGGTCGGGCCCCGGTCGAGGCGCAGGACATGGCGGCGGTCGTCCACCCGCTCGATCGGGACGTCGAAGTCGTAGGCCTCGCGGCACATGACCTCGAGCGTTTCCGGCGGGAAGGTGCGGGACGCGAACTTGGCCAGGACGGCGGCGGCGATTTCGGGGTAGGAGCGGTCGCGGAGCGAGCGGAGTTCCCCGGGGGCGAAGCGCGGAATGGCGACCGGCAGGTAGAGGCCCTTGTCGGGCGCCTGCCCCTGCATCAGGGCCTGGGCCAGGCCGACCTTCGGCGTCTGCCCGTTGGTGCTTGCATACAGCATTGGATCCATTCCGGTCTCCCACACGATCGCCAGAGTTGACCCGGCCATTATACCCTAGTCGAATCCGGGCCGAAACAGGCAGAGCGCGCTCAAAATCGGCGGGGAAGGGGTTATGGCTATGGGAGGGCGAAAAAGGAACGGATCAGCGGGAGGTATTCCTCGAGATCGCCTCCCGCGGGGGATCTCTCCCCGGGGTCCCGGGCGAGGTCGTAGACGGCGACATCCCGCCCGAGCACGTCGAAGAGGACCTTTTCCGGGTAGCGCACGAGCGAGATGTAGCCCCCGCCGTAGGGCTGGATCGAGAGCTTGGCCTTCGCGGGTTTTGCCCGGGCCCCATCCACGAGCAGCCAGGGGGCGAACGACTCCCCCAGCAGCCCCGCGTGCTCCATCCCCAGCAGGTCGAGCATGGTCGGCAGCAGGTCCATCTGGCTGAAGCGCTCCGGGACCTCGGCGCCGGCGGCGAAGCGGCCGTCCCCGCCCGGGGGGACGAAGAGGAGCGAGATCAGGAAGTTTTCCTCCCAGGCCCCGCGCTCGTTGTAGATGTTGTTTTCGTGGGCCGGGATCGGCCAGGAGTGGTCGCTGACGGCCACGAGCGACCCGCGCGCGCCGAAGCGCTCGCGGAAGAGGTCGTAGCAGAGCCCGAAATAGGCGTCCTGCACGAAGGTGGTGTTCGACAGCCTCTCCTCGAATGTTTCCGGTTCCGGGTAGGGGATTCGGTCCAGGAGCGCTTCGTCGAGCACTTCGAAGGGGGTGTGGTTGGTGGCTCCGGTGTCGAGGAAGACGAAGACCTTCTCCCCCGCGCAGTGCGTGTCGAGGTGCTCGAAGACGCGGCGGTAGAAGATGTCCTCGCGGTAACCCCAGTCGAACCTGGTGTCCCCCGGCCGCATGATCTCGTCGGACAGCACCTCGTCGAAGCCGGTCGAGCGGGCGAACCGGACGATGCGGGGGTTGTGGCTCCCGCCGAAGAAGTAGAGGGTGCGGTAGCCGAGCGAGCGGAACACCTCCGGCAGGCAGGTCAGTTTCCCGATCTCCTCCGGCGCGTACTCGTCCACCAGCGCCCCGGCCGCGCCCGGCGGGACCCCGCAGAGGACGCATTCGTAGCCGCGCAGGCTCTGGACCGCGTTGCCGTACGTCCGGGGGAAGAGGACGCCGTCGCGCGCCGCCCGCATCAGCTCGGGCGTGACCCGGGACCCGGTCAGGAGGCCGCTCAAGCTCTCCTGCTTGACGACGAAGACCGCGTCCCCCAGCGCGCCGGGGGAGAAGCGGGCGCCGGGTCGGGGCGTCTCGGACCGGAGGCGCTCGATATGGCGGCCGTAGAGCGCGGCGTATTCGTCGCGCAGGCTCCGGTCGCTGAGGAAACTGGAATAGACGAACCCGGAAGCGGAGCCCCGGACCGAATCGATCGTCATCGCCTGGCTGAGGGCGGAGAGGGCGATGACCCCCCCGAGCCCCAGGGCCAGGGAGCGCGGGGCGTGCTCGAGCCGGCGCACCAGCGGCGCGTAGGCGTGCTTCTGGAAGAGGGCGAAGAGGGCGATGAGGAGGAGGACCACCGGGAACCAGGGGGCGAAGAGCTTCCAGAGCGCCGGGAGGGTGTCGGCGAGGTTGTACCACATGAAGTAAAAATCGAAATCGACCTTCCGTACCGACTTGTAGACGGCCAGGAAGAGGATGAAGTGAAAGTAGACGGCCCCGAGCGTGCGCACCGCGACGCGGACCGCGCGGCGGCGCCAGAGCCGCGGGATGGAGGCGAAGAGGAGGTAGACCGCGACCGGCGCCAGGACGACGCAGAGGATGTTGAGGAAAAGGACCAGGGTGCTCGCCTGGAAGAAGGGGAGGTCGGTGACGTAGGTGTCCAGTTCCAGGCCGCAGTAGCTCCCGAAGAGGGCGAGGTAGAGGCCGAAAAAGCCCCAGGCGAGCTTTTTATTCATAGCGCAGCGCTTCCACCGGGTTCATGCGCGAGGCCCGCAGCGCGGGGAGCATGCCGAAGGTCAGGCCCACCAGCAGCGTGACGGCGAAACCGAAGACGACGGCCAGGGCGGGGATCTGGATCCGGATGTCGGGGGCGAAAAAGCGGACGGAAAAGGGGGCGGCCACCCCGAGGAGGATCCCCACCAGGCCCCCGCCGCTGCTGAGGATCAGGGCCTCGACCAGGAACTCGGTCAGCAGTACCTTGCGGTGGGCGCCGATCGCCTTCTTGATCCCGATCTCGCGCGTGCGCTCGGTCACGGTGATGAGCATGATGTTCATGATGCTGATGCCGCTCGCGACCAGCGAGATGGCCGCGATCACCAGGAGGACCAGGGTCAGGCCGAGGCTGATCTTCCCCGCGGCCTCCAGGATGCTGGCGAGGTTGATGACGCTGTAGAAATCCTGGTCGCGGTGCCGGGCGATCAGCAGCCGCTCGATCTCCTCCGTGACTTCGGGGACCACCCCCATGTTTTCGGCGGAGACGTAGATGCTGTCGATCGTGTCGTCCGGCTTGAAATAGCGGACGACGGGGAGCGGCATGACGGCGCTGTATTCGCTCACCTCCGTCTGCCCGAAGGTGTTGGCCCTTTCGCCGAAGATGCCGACGACGGCGAAGCGGATGCCGTGCAGGGTGATCGAGCCGTCGTAGAAGGGGTCGCGCGCCAGGCGCCGGTGGAACGGTTCGGTGATCACGCACACCTTGCTCCGCAGCCGCATGTCGTCGTCGTCGATGAAGGTCCCCTCGAGCAGGCGCAGGTTGCGCACCTCGCGATACTCGGGCGTCGTCCCGATCAGGGTGACACGGCGCGACACCCCGTCGAGCGTCAGGGTGGGGAAACTGGTGACGAGGGGGGCCACGCTCCCGACCCCGGGGACCTCGCTGCGGATCGCCTCGACGTCCCCCGGGTTGAGGCGGTCGGCGGTGGGGGCCGACTCGTTGTTGATGGAGATCAGGTTCGTCCCCACTCCCTGGATCTGCTCCAGGGTGTAGGCCCGGCCGCTGATCCCGGCGATGACGACCAGCACGAGCGAGGCGGTGCCCACGACCATGCTGAGGGACGTCAGCACCGCGCGCCCCCAGTTGCGCAGGAGCGCCTGGCTCGCGGTGCGGAGGATCTCGAAGACAGGCAGCGCGGACTTCATCAGGATGCCGGCCGGCCGGGATTCAGGTCGAGCGGATTGGTCACCACGACCTCCCCCTCCCGGACCCCCTCCAGAATTTCAATTTCCTCGGCGGTGACGAGGCCCGGGAGGACCGTGCGCACGACCGCCTTCGGCCCCTCCAGGACCAGGACCGCGCGCTTCCCGTCCAGGCTGAAGACGGCGCTGCGGGGGACGGTGAGCGCGCCCGGCTTCCGTTCGGTGGTGATCTCGACCTTCACGTTGAGGTTGGGGATCAGTTCCTTCGGCTCCCCCTCGATGGAGCAGAGGACGTAGCCGACCGTGCGGTTGTCGAGGTCCACCACCTGTTCGGCCGGTTTTTCGACCGCTCCGTTCCAGTGCCGGCCCGCCAGCCCGTCCCACTCGATCCGCGCCGGCTGTCCCTCGGCGATCCTGCCGAGGTCGGGCTCGTCCACGTAGGCCCGGAGCCGCACCCGGCCCGGCTGGTTGATCCGGGCCAGGAGCTGGCCCCTGGCGACATGGGCGCCCGGCTTGACCTCGAGGGCGAAAAGCACTCCCTCCCTCGGCGCCCGCACCGACTCCATCCCGATCTGCCGCTCCAGGTATTCGACCTGCCGGGCCAGTTCCTGCACCTTCGCCCGCTCCCACTCCTTCTCCTGGGCCGAATAACGATGGGCCAGGTCCCGCCTCTGCCGCTCGAGTCCCTCGATCCGCAGCCTGAGCCGGTCCCTCTCCCTGGCAAGCGCCTCCACCGAGGCCCGCGTCACGGCCCCCCTGGCCAGCAGGCCCTCCTCCACGGCGAGATCCTTTTGGGTGCGCTCGAGGGCGAGGGCGGCTTCCGCGATCGAGGCCTCGACGACCGTGATCTCCTCCGCCGGCGGCCCGGTTTCGACCCGCTCGGCCTGCCGCCTCGCCTCCAGCAGCGCGGTCCGGGCGTCGGCGAGGGCCGTGCGGGTCTCGGCCGATTCCAGCTCGACCAGCGTCTGCCCGCGGGCGATCCGCGCCCCTTCCGTCACGGGGATCCCGGCCACCACCCCGTCGACGGGGGCATAGACTTCGCTGCGGTCCACCGGTTCGATGATGCCGTTGGTGTTGACCACCAGCCGGAGATCGTGGCGCGCCGCGCGGGCGGTCTGGTACTGCGGGGCGTCCGAGTTCCGGTCGAGGAGCAGCATCGCGACGACGGCGCCGACGAGGACCACGACGGCGGCCGGGATGAGGATTTTACGCATCGGCATTCCGCTCCAGGGCAAAACTCAAAGGTTACCGCATTCCGCGGCGTTTGTGAAACCGGGAGCTAGCCCGCATTATTCATGAGGCTCCTGCTGCGTCGGTGCAATCGGGCATGTCCACCGCGTTGCGCTTGGTCGGATTCCTCGACGTACTGTGAGTACGCCTGCGGAATCCTCCCGGCTCGCGCCTTGTATCCACACCCACCTGCGCCGCCTCGCGACGTACCCTCATGAATAATGCGGGCTAGGGCGCCGGCTGGAGTTTCAGCCGGAGCTTCCGGACCTCCTCCCGCTGCTCCAGCTTGGGGTCGATCTCGAGCGCGCGCTGGAGGGCGACCTCGGCCGCGAGCGTGTCACCGGTTTCGGCGCTGACGATGGCGAAGTGCAGGTGGAGTTCGGCATTGCGCGACTGCCCCCGGACCGCCTCTTCGAGCAGCTCGACCGCCCGGTCGTTTTGCCCCATCAGGTGGTGGATCCAGCCCAGGGTGTCGGCCACGCTCGGGTTCTGCTTCGACAGGGCGTAGGCCTTTTCCGCCATCGGGAGCGCCTCCTCGAGGTCGTTCTTCCGCACGGCCAGGGCGAAGGCCAGGTTGTTCAGGACCACGGCGTTGTCCGGGGCGAGTTCGAGCAGCCGGCGGTAGAGGGCGATGGCCTTGTCGTGCTCCCCGGCCGTTTCGTAAAGGCCCGCCAGGAGGAGGCGGGGCGCCGCCAGGCGCTCGTCCCTCGCGACGGCCTCCTCGAGCGCCTGGATGGCCCCGGCCCGGTCCTGGCGCTGCATGCGCGCGTCGGCCAGGATCGTCAGCCGGGTGGTTTCCGGGTGGATCCCCTGGCTCGAGTAGGCCCGGGCGGAGAGGGTCTTGAGGCGCCGGGGGCCGAAGTCGGCCGGCAGTTCGGTCTGCGGGTCGAGTCCCCGGTCGATCTCCGCGGCGGCGAGGCTGCCGGTGCGGAATGGGGCCGAGAGCGGGTCCCCCACGATGACGGTCTGCCAGCCCAGGTAAGGGGTGGCCAGGTAGAACGATTCCACCAGGTTGAAGCCGGAGACGTACGCCGGAAAGAGGATGTCGGGCCGGACCGTCCCCTCGAGGAAGGGTTCGGCGACGTGGGCGCCCACGCCGGTGACGCCGCCGCGGATGAAATCGGCCGCCAGGGTGGGCGGCCCCTCCGCTTCGGCCAGGCTCCACGGCCGGTCCGATTCGGCGAAGGTACGGCCGTCGGCCCCCGCGAAGGTGCCCGCCAGGGCGCCCGGGGCGAAGTCGAAGTCGAGCCGGCGCCGGCGCACCGCGGGGTCGTTGGAGCCCCAGGAGTAGTACCCCAGCGCCCTTCCGGTGGCGGTCAGCGCCTCGGCGGTTTCCTCGAGCACCACCCGGTCCCCCATCCCCAGGGCGGCCAGCCGGTCGGCCGCCGCCTTGAGCCAGACGTCCCCCTTCTGATCGGGCGTCCCCTTCGCGTCGAGCAGGATCTTCCCCTCACGGGAGGGGGCCGCCCCCCGGTCGATCAATCCCCTGGTCTCCTCCAGGTTGTAGCCGTCGAGCCGGCTGACCAGGTAGATGTCGTGTTCGGCGTGCCGGAACTGTTTCGCCTCCTCCAGGGGGGCGTCGCCCAGAAAGTAGGGGTTCGGCACCGGCCCCTCCGAGCGGACCTGCTCGCCCGTCAAACGGCGGTAAAGGAGGGCCAGTTCGGAGTCTACCCCCGCCGCGGTTCCCGTCGGTCCCCCGCTCCCCTCGATCCGCAGGGGGATTCCCCGGGCCAGCACGATGTACAGGATCCGGTCCTGGGCCCCCTGCCGTGTCAGGTAGGTGCCTATGGGGGCGGCGATCTGGCGGTCGAAATCCTCGCGCGAAACGGTCTCCCCTTCCGTGGTCCGGACCGCGATCACGTTCGATTTGGGGATGCCGCGCTTTTCGGCGTAATAGAGCCCCGTCTGGATCGAATCGCGGCTGGCCTGGTTCATGACCACGAGCACGTTGTCGGCCGTCTGCGCGCACAGGGGAGGGACGCATAACACGAGCAGAATCAGGATTCGAACTATCATGGGGGCGATGATAGCACAATCCGCTTTTTCAAAATATTGATTCCGCGCACCGGTGCCGATAGAGTTATCTCATGTACGAGAAATTCTACGGCCTCAGGGAACCGGCCTTCAACCTGACCCCCGACCCCTCCTTCCTCTTCCTGAACCAGCGGAGCAAGGGGGCGATCGAGCAGATCCTTTACAGCATCGAACGCCGGGAGGGGTTTGCGGTGGTGGTCGGCGACATCGGCACCGGCAAGACCACCCTCTGCTGGGCCCTGCTCGAGAGGCTCGCGCGCAGGGACATCCGCACCGCCCTGATCCAGAACCCGATGCTGTCGGAGATCGAGATCCTGAAGTCGATCCTGCAGGACCTGGGGGTGCGCCCGGAAGAGCCCGGGGAGCAACCCGGCGACCCCCTCGAGCGGATCTTCGACACCGAGTGGATGCGGGGGATGACCAAGAAGCAGCTGCTCGACCGGCTCAACATGTTCCTGGCCCGGCGCGCGGAGGAGGACATCTTCACCGTCCTCATCATCGACGAGGCGCAGAACATGTCGCTCGGCCTGCTCGAGCAGATGCGGCTTTTGTCGAACCTCGAGACGGCGAAGAAGAAACTGCTGCAGATCATCTTCGTGGGGCAGCTGGAACTGGACCGGAAACTGAAGTCCCCCACGCTGCGGCAGCTCAACCAGAGGATCTCCGTCCGGTTCGAGACCAAGCCGCTTTCGCGGGAGGATACCGAGCGCTACATCCGGCGGCGGATCGCGGTGGCCGGCGGCGCTCCCCGCCTCCGCTTCGGCACCGGCGCTTTCCGCTCCATCTGGCGCCACTCCGGCGGCTACCCGCGCCTGATCAACCTCATCACCGACCGGGCGCTGCTGGGGGGGTACCAGGAGCGGGCGGGCACGATCACGCCGCGCCTGGTGCGCCGCGCCGCCCGGAGCCTGCGGGGGGAGGAAAATTCGGCCGGTTTCAGATCGGGGTGGTTCCGCCGCCTGGTCCCCTATGCCGTCTCGGCCATCGTCCTGATCGCGGTGGTCTTCTTCATGGTCTACAGGGGCCTGGCGCAGTAGGGGCTTACCGCGCCCCCCCGGAGACCACCTCCGCGATCCGCTCCCCCGCTTTCCCGTCCCAGAGCGGGGGCACCGACCCCGATTTCGCCTCGCCCGCGAGGATCTTGCGCGCCTCGGCTTCGAGCCGCTCCATGTCGCGCCCCACCAGGATATTGCTCCCCACGGTCACGGTGACGGGCCGCTCGGTGTTTTCGCGCACGGTCAGGCAGGGGACTCCCAGGTAGGTGCTCTCTTCCTGGATGCCGCCGGAATCGGTGATGATGAAGGCCGCGTGCCGCTGCAGCCCCAGAAACTCCAGGTAGCCGGCCGGGTCGGCCAGGCGCAGCCGGCCCGAAAGCTCGAGCCCCCCGATCTGTCCCAGCATCCGGCGCGTGCGGGGGTGGACGGGGAAGACGATGTCGATTTCGGCGGCGATCCGGTTGAGCGCCCCGATGATGGCGCCGAGCCCCTCCGGGTCGTCCACGTTCGACGGGCGGTGGAGCGTGGCCAGGGCGTAGCTCTTGTCGGCATGGGGGGGCGGGACCGCCTGCGGCAGGAGGCGCACCAGGGTGTCGATCATCACGTTGCCGACCAGGTGGATCCGCTCCGGCGCCACCCCCTCCCGCACCAGGTTCTCGTTGCCGTCGGCCGACGGGGTGAAGAGGAGATCGGCCACCCGGTCGGTCAGGACGCGGTTGACCTCCTCGGGCATCGTCCGGTCGAACGAGCGCAGCCCCGCCTCGACGTGTCCGACGGGGACCAGGAGCTTGGCGCAAACGAGGGCGGCGGCCACGGTGGAATTGACGTCCCCGTAGACGAGCACCAGGTCGGGGCGGACGTCGAGGATCACCCGCTCGATCCGCACCATGATTTCGGCCGTCTGCCCGGCGTGGCTCCCCGAGCCGACCTCGAGGTTGAAATCGGGGGCCGGGATCCCCAGCTGGCGGAAGAAGACGTCGCTCATGGCGGCGTCGTAGTGCTGCCCCGTGTGTACGATCGTCTGACGGACCCCGCCGCGGCGGGCCAGGGCCGCCTCGACCGGCGCCACCTTCATGAAATTGGGGCGCGCGCCGACGACGTGAAGTATCTTCATCCCTTCTCCTTTGGCTTTCGACAGGCTTTTCGGACCGGAAGGCAGTTTACTTGAACGATCTTTCGAATCCAAGGCCGCCCGTAATAGATTCCAATTTCCATTGCGGGGTTGCTACAATACCCCACCGGCCCGAAAGCCGGGACGCGGGCAAAAAATGCATGCGGGACGCGCTCCTGCCGATATGATCGTTGGCCGTGCACTACAGGCCAGGCACTGATAGGAAAGGAACCATTCATGAAGATAGCCGTGGTGGGATTGGGATACGTGGGGTTGCCGCTGTCGCTGCAGTTCGCCCGGGCGGGGGTCGAGGTCCTGGGCCTCGACGTGGACCGGGCCAAGGTCGAGGCGTGTAACGCGGGCAGGAGCTACATCAAGCATATCGAGGCGGCCGACATCGCCGCGGTCGTGAAGGCCGGGACCTTCAGCGCCTCGGACGATTTCAGCCGGGTGCGGGAGAGCGAGGCCGTGATCATCTGCGTGCCGACCCCCCTCAACAAGAACCGCGAGCCCGACATCAGCTACATCGTCGAAACTGGGAAGGCGATCGCCCCCCACATGGCCAAGGGGTGCCTGGTGGTGCTAGAATCGACCACCTACCCCGGGACCACCGACGAGGACCTGCGCGCGGTCCTGGAGGAAGGGTCCGGGATGAAGGCGGGGGAGGATTTCCACCTGGCCTTCTCCCCCGAGCGCGAAGACCCGGGCAACCCCGACAGCAAGGTGGCGCTGATCCCCAAGGTGGTGGGGGGCTATACCCCGGAATGCCTCAAAAAGGCCTCCGCCCTGTACGGGAAGGCGATCCGGACCATCGTCCCGGTGTCGAGCTGCCGCGCGGCGGAAGCGACCAAGCTGCTGGAAAACACCTTCCGCGCGGTCAACATCGCCCTGGTCAACGAGCTGAAGGTGGTCTACGAGGCGATGGACATCGACATCTGGGAAGTGATCCGCTCGGCCAAGACCAAGCCCTTCGGCTTCATGCCCTTCTACCCCGGGCCGGGGCTGGGAGGGCACTGCATCCCGATCGACCCCTTCTACCTGACCTGGAAGGCGCGCGAGTACGGCCAGAACACCCGCTTCATCGAGCTGGCGGGGGAGGTCAACACCTCGATGCCCAACTACGTGGTGCACCGGGTGGCCGAGGCGCTCAACTCCCGGCGCAAGGCGCTCAACGGTTCGAAGGTGCTGATCCTGGGGATCGCCTACAAGGCCGACGTGGACGACGACCGCGAGAGCCCGAGCTACGTCCTGATGGACCTGCTCTCGAGGCGCGGGGCCGAACTCAGCTACTACGACCCGCACGTCCCCGTCATCCGCCCCTCGCGCGAGCACTCGCACTGGGCCGGCACCCGCTCGATCGCCTGGACCCCCGAGGCGCTCCGCGCCTTCGACGTGGTCCTCATCTCCACCCAGCACGAGGCCGTCAACTACCGGGACCTGGCGGAGCACGCCGACTGCATCGTCGACGCCCGCAACGCCATGGACGGGATCCCCACCCGCCCCGGGCAGGTCTGGAAGGCCTAGACCCAATGCCGGGATTCCATGGAAACCATGGAATCCCGGCAGATTTTTCTCTACACTGGGAAGGACCAAAAGCTGCAAATCGAGGGATCCTGTATGACATCCACCGTCACCTCCAGGGGGCGGGTCACCATCCCCGTAGAAGCCCGGAAAAAGCTCCGGATCAAACCGGGGACCCGGCTGCGGTTCGTGGTGAGGGAAGACGGACGGCTGGAGGTGATCCCGCTCCTGGAATCATTGAAAAGCCTGAAGGGGATGGTTCCGAAGCCTGCGCGCAGGCTCGGCCTGGAGGAGATGGACGAGGCGATTTCGAAGGGAGCGCGCCGGTGACAAGGCGATGATTCCTCCGGGAGTCAAAGGTGCTTCAGCGCCGGCTTCCCCAGCGGGTAGACGTTAAAGCCGATCTGGTGAAGCCGAGCGTGGTCGAGCAGGTTGCGCCCGTCGAACAGAAACGCCGGTTTTTCCATCGAGGCGTAGATCTTCTCCCAGTCGAGCCCGCGGTACATCTCCCATTCGGTCATGACCGCCACGGCGTGCGCCCCGCGGGCGGCTTCGTACGGGTCCTCCAGGAAATCCACCCCCTCGAGCCCCGCGAGATCGATCTTTGCGTTCGCGAGCGCCTTCGGGTCGCTCACGGCCAGGTTCGCTCTTTCTTCGAGCAGCTTGCGGGCGACGTGGATGGCGGGGGACTCGCGCGTATCGCTCGTGTCGGCCTTGAAGGCGAAGCCGAAGAGGGCGATGCGCTTGCCCACGATGGTGTTGAACATCTCGCGGATCATGGTGCGGACGAAGCGCGCCTCCTGGTATTCGTTGATATCGAGCACCGATTCCCAGTAGCGCGCCACCTCCTCGAGTCCGTACGATTCGGAAATATAGACCAGGTTCAGGATATCCTTTTTGAAGCAGGAGCCGCCGAAGCCGACGCTGGCGTTTAAAAACCGGGCGCCGATCCGGCCGTCCATCCCGATGGCGCGCGCCACCTCGCCAACGTCGGCGTCGGTCTTCTCGCACAGGGCCGAGATGCTGTTGATCGAAGAGATGCGCTGGGCCAGGAAGGCGTTGGCCACCAGTTTGGACAGCTCCGCGCTCCAGACGTTGCTGGTGAGGATCCGTTCCCTCGGGATCCAGTTGGCGTAGATGTCGACCACCTCCTGCCGGGCCCGGAGCCCTTCCGGTGTCTCGCGCGAACCGACCAGGACGCGGTCGGGGTGGAGCAGATCGGCGATGGCCGTCCCCTCGGCCAGGAACTCGGGGTTGGAGATCACCTCGAATCGCTTCCCGTTGGCGTTGAGGATCTGCTCCATCGTCCGGGCGGTTTTGACCGGGAGGGTGCTTTTCTCCACCACGATCTTGGGGGAATCGGCAACCCGCAGGATCTGGCGCGCCACCTTTTCCCAGTACTGCAGGTCGGCCGCCCGGCCCGCCCCTTCGCCGAAAGTCTTGGTCGGGGTGTTGACCGAAACGAAGATGATGTCCGATTCCCGGATCGCCGCGTCGATGTCGGTGGAGAAGAACAGGTTGCGCCCGCGGGCCTTCCGCACCACCTCGTCGAGCCCCGGCTCGTAGATCGGCAGCCGGTCGCTCTGCCACGCCCCGATCCGCTCTGCGCTGACATCCACGACCTGCACCTTGTACTCGGGGCATTTCAGGGCGATGACGGCCATCGTCGGCCCCCCCACATACCCCGCGCCGATACACGCGATCTTTTTGGAAAACATCCGCTATTTTCTCCCCAGGCAGTTTATCGTTCCTATCGGAGGATGCAAAGAAATCAAGTATCTCCGGTTGCCGCCGATAAGTCACGAGGATAGAATAGGATCTTGCTATGTTCAATAAAATAACGGCTTCACCCCTCCTGGTCCGCGTCCTTCCCTTCGCCCTCTTCGCCGCCCTGACCATGCTCCAGGGGCGCCTGGGCCCCGATTCGCAATACTGGGTCTACGCGCTCAAGACCGCGCTCGGCGCCTGGTGCCTCTGGGTGATGCGCCCATACGTCCGGGAAATGAGATGGAAATTTTCCTGGGAGGCGGTCGTGGTCGGGGCGGGGGTTTTCGCCCTTTGGGTAGGGCTCGACGGGCACTACCCGCTCCTGGCCGAGCGCTCCAGCGGTTTTAACCCTTCCGCCGCCTACGGTCCCGGCAGTCTGCTCGCCCTCTTCTACATCGCCGTCCGCACCCTCGGCTCCACTCTCGTGGTCCCGCCGCTCGAAGAGGTCTTCTACCGCTCCTTCGTCTACCGCTACCTGGTCCGGCCCGATTTCCTGGGTGTCCCGCTCCGGCACTTCAGCGTGCGCGCCCTCGCGATCACCGCCGTCGTCTTCGGGATCGGCCACTTCGAGTGGCTCCCCGGCATCCTCTGCGCCCTGGCCTACCAGGGCCTGGTCCTCTACAAGAACCGGCTGGGGGACGCGATCACGGCCCATGCCGTCACCAATCTCCTGCTCGCCCTCTGGGTCGTCACCCGCAGCCAGTATCAATTCTGGTAGGCTGGGCAATCCTCGTCGGCCTCCCGCACCATTTCCGGCGTCAACGGGGGCGCATTTTTCGAAACCGAAAACGAAGGGATCTGCTCCTTCCTCCGCTTCGAGATCCTGCTTCCGGCTTCGGTCATCCGCTCCGGTAGCCGCTTCGGGTCGGCATTCCCGCACATTCTCTTTTTCATAGGAAATATTATAATGCTTTGGCGTCCAGGGAACCATGAAATCCGCGCAGGGGTAATTTTCTCCAGCACTCCGGCCAAAACAAGCCCATGGCAGGAAATCAACAGTTCGGTGACTGGAGTCACACCCGCATCCTCCCCCTGTCCGATACGGGAAAGCGTCAGTGTATTGAAGTCTCAATCGCAGAGGTGAGAAATGGAAACGGATAAGGAACTGAAATTATCCGCTGTTTTATGGCTGTGAATTGTCACCCCCCTCGGGTCCGGCCGCCCGAATCCATCACGTGAGGCGACCGGACCCGGGGGCTTCCTTTCCCATTCTTCACTTCCTTGACTCCTTCCCAAGCCCGTTTTTACGAAAAAATTAATGGAATAGTTCATTCGGGTGACATCCGTCACACAGCCCCCGCGCTTCCGTCCGATAAGTTCAGCGTCCCCGGAAACCGGTCCGGGGACGGCGGCCGATTGGCCGCCGGGCCTTTTCGGAGGGATGTATGAAGTCGGGTAACTCCCACTCTTTCTTTATGATAACCGCACTATCGGGGCTCTTGTTCGCCACCACCGCAGCCTGCGCTCAAAACAGGACCAGCATGAACCAGGACACCGGCGCGAAAACCCAGGCTGAGGTCTCACAGGCGGACGGGGAACAGAACGGTCCCGTCATCGTCGTCGACAAACAGTTCAATAACCGCGAAATCAAGGTGAGAAAAGGCGGCCTGTTTGTGGTCGAGCTCGAGCAGCTGGGGTCGGCCGGCTACGAATGGGTGGTATCGGAACTCGACGAGACTTCCTTCGAAATCGTGCAGGTGGACACCCTGGAGGAACCGCAGCCCGGCGACGTCACCGGCGCCCCGGTCACCCGGCAATGGCGGATCCGGGCGAAGAAGGAAGGGAATCCCTCCATCCGTTTTTTGCATCGCAGGCCCTGGGAAGGTCCGGAAGAAGCTTCGGACCGCTTCGAACTCAAGGTCCGAATTCTCCCCTGAGGAATATACAAGGAGACAACCATGGTTTCAGTAAGTGGATTGAAAAAATTGATGAGTCTGACGCTGGTGCTTTTCCTGGCGTTCGGCGCCACGGCGGTTTTCGCCCAACCCGACGAAGAGGTCGAAAACATCCGGCAGATGATCAAGGCCAAAAACGCCCGGTGGCACGCCGACAAGACCTCCGTTTCCGGACTGTCCCTGAAAGAGAAGAAAAAGCGGCTTGGCGGGGAGGAATTCGAGGACCTGATGGCGGCCTCGCTTTCGTCGGACGTGGCGGCTCCGATTCCCCAGGTCACCGGCCTCAACGGCACCCTCGACTGGCGCAATGTCGAGGGCACGGCCTACGTCTCCCCGGTCAAGAACCAGGGCTCCTGCGGCAGCTGCTGGGCTTTCGCCACTGCCGCCGGCCTCGAATCCCAGGCCATGATCAGCACGGGCGGCCTCCCGATCGACCTTTCCGAGCAGACCCTGGTGTCCTGCAGCGGCGCTGGTTCCTGCACCAGCGGTTCCATTGGGGTCGCTTCGAACTTTCTCCGGGATGTGGGAATCCCGGTGGAGAGCTGCTTCAAGTACACGGCTAGCAACAATGTGTGCACCAATGCCTGCCTGAACTGGCAGGACGCCGCCTATCGGATCACCGGCTGGCATGTGGCCAGTACCAAGACCGTCACCGTTGACGACATGAAGAACGCCCTGTACTCCTATGGGCCCTTCATTGCGACAATGCTTGTTTACAACGACTTCGCTTCCTATCGCAGCGGGGTTTACAGCTATACCACCGGGTCGTATCTTGGCGCCCATGCGGTTCTTGTAGTCGGATTCGACGATGAGCAAAGGGCGCTGATTGTTAAAAACAGCTGGGGAAGCGGCTGGGGGGAGGCGGGATATTTCATGATCTCCTATGATGAAATCGGCGGCACAAGCCGGTTCGGGTACTCCACCATGGTTTATGACGGATACGCTGGAGACCCGGACCCGGAGCCTGCCCCGGCCCCCATTATCGAGCCGGATCCCGAACCGGCGCCCGAGCCCGAACCGGTTCCCGATCCGGCTCCGGAGCCGTGCACCCTTTCCCTCTCGTCGAGCGGGACTACCTTCAAGGCCGCGGGCGGCAGCGGCAGCTTCACGGTCTATATGTCCGGGTCCTGCTCGGCCGCATCTTTCAGCGCCATATCGAGCGCCTCGTGGGTGACCATCAGTTCGATGCAGAGTTCGAATGGCAGCGTGAAGGTAACCTACTCCGTTTCAGTGAACAGCGGCGTAGCCCGAGAGGCGAGGATTGATATTTCGGGCCAAATCCATAACGTAAAGCAGCTTGCGGCAAAGGTCTTCAACCGCAACAAGCCGGGAAAGGCAAATATTGTCAAAAAGCCGTCAAAGACAAGAAATGCCAGCGTTACAAACAGGGTGAGCAGGACAATCTGGTAGGCTGAAACCTGAAGTTTATGCAGTAAACAAAAGGGTGCGGCCATGCCGCACCCTTTTGGCTTCGACCGAACCAATTCTCCTGGCGTTCATCCCCCCTTGTGATCGATTCGCCATTTTTCAGGAGTTTTTGGCCTGGTTTCGAGCGGATTCCTCTCTCGCCCCACGCAACATATCCCACAAAAATCCAGGAATGTAAAATATACCGTCACTTTTGGAGGATTTCTCTAAACAAGCCAAATAAAACGCTCCATTCCCTGCTCGGGGGAGGATGAGCGTAAAGTATTTAAAACATACGAGATCGAAAATCATTCCCCAGTCGCAGATATTTTGCGCACCATGAAGGGTGTCGAATATTTTTACAGTCCGTCCGAGGGTCTCCCGCCGAAATTCAATATTGTCAAGACATTGCCTGATTGGAAGAATAATTGCTTAAAATTGTTTGGAAGTTTGGATGAGAAATATCGGGACGGAGGAACTGAAATGAATAAATCATTGATGGTTTTGGGAATAGCGCTCTTCGCATTGTTCGTGGGCACGGCCGCCGCGGATCCGATTGTCTACGATGAAGGTGGTAACTACTACCTTCCGGCTGCTACCGGAGAGGAGACCAGCCAGGCACAAATTAATGTCGCCATTACGCCTTACTGTTCATCTCCCGCCTGCACGGAATTGTACAAAGAAAATGTCGGCGATGGCTACGATACGGGCACGTATGCTGCTTCTTACGAAACAGAATTTTTCAATGACCCCGACGATCCGCAGGAAGCCACGATTACCTATGTCGCACCTCCGCCCCTGGTGGATGCTATGTTCCTTCTGGTCAAGGATGGGAATCATGACCCGGCATGGTATCTCTTCAATATCGCGGGGTGGGATGGTGTGGATACCCTGTACATGGAGGATTTCTGGCCGGGCGGTGGGGCGATTTCCCATGTTACTCTCTATGGCGGCGGCGGTACAGGGATAACGATCGTTCCCGAACCGGGTTCGCTCCTGCTTCTAGGTACTGGATTTATCGGACTGGCGCTGGCTTTGAGGCGGCGGCAGAGATAAATCTGGCTCACCCGAAACCACAATGGAAAAAGGCCACCGTGAGGTGGCCTTTTTTTTGGTGCGCCCGGCAGGGCGCACTCCTAGGAGGTGAAAGTCCTCTACAGACCCGGTCAGGGGAACTGTTAGCCGAACGGCAAGGGTGCCCATCGCGAGGTGGGATCTGAAGGAAGCCGCAGGCAAAGCGCTGGACCGACGAACAGGAA
>Ga0123329_1000070_pt1 | contig 85248 bp, 67 predicted proteins | sample BioC12SIPDNA_FD_89703 | JGI IMG/M metagenome (GOLD analysis project Ga0123329, IMG submission 89703) | Anaerobic biogas reactor microbial communites from Washington, USA - Biogas_R1_B C12 SIP DNA | ecosystem: Engineered > Bioreactor > Anaerobic > Unclassified | place: Washington, USA | collected...
CGGCTCGGCCAGGGGGTCGGCGACCTCGACCAGGACGGTGGCGTCGAGGCTGGGGGGGTCGGAGGGCTTGTCGTATTCGGTGCGTACCTGGGCGCCGTGGTCATAGACGGCCAGGACGGCCTTCTCCCATGCCTCGGGCAGGTTGCGGCCGCGCACGCAGAGAACGGGGATGTCAGTCATTGCCGGCCCTCAGTTGTTCCCTGAAGTACTCCATGGCCTGGCGCAGGCCGTCGGCGCGGGGCGTGGTGGGTTCCCAGCCGAGCACGCGGCGGGCCTTGGCGATGTCCGGCTGGCGCACCTTGGGGTCGTCGGTGGGCAGGGGCTGGAACACGATGCGGCTGGAGGAGCCGGTGAGCGCGATGATCTCCTTGGCCAGTTGGAGGACGGTCAGCTCCTCGGGGTTGCCGAGGTTGACCGGGTCGTGCTCGTGGCTGGTCAGCAGGGCGTCGATGCCGCGGACCATGTCGGCGATGTAGCAGAAGCTGCGGGTCTGGGAGCCGTCGCCGAAGACGGTGATGTCTTCGCCGGTGAGGGCCTGTCGGAAGAACGTGGGCAGGGCGCGGCCGTCGCGCAGGCGCATGCGGGGTCCGTAGGTGTTGAAGATGCGTACGATGCGGGTGTCCATGCCGTGGGTGCGGCGATAGGCCATGGTGAGGGCTTCGGCAAAGCGTTTGGCCTCGTCGTAGACGCCGCGGGGCCCGACGGGGTTGACGTTGCCCCAGTAGGTCTCCGGCTGGGGGTGCAGGAGGGGGTCGCCGTAGACCTCGCTGGTGGAGGCCAGCAGGAAGCGGGCACGCTTCTCGCGCGCCAGGCCAAGCGCCTTGTGGGTGCCCAGCGCGCCGACCTTGAGCGTTTCGATGGGGAACTCCAGGTAGTCGACCGGGCTGGCGGGCGAGGCGAAGTGCAGCACGTTGTCGACCGGGCCGGCCACGTGGATGTAGTCGGTCACGTCGTAGTCGATGAACTGGAAGTTCTTGCGGCCGAACAGGTGGCCGACGTTGACGGGCTCGCCGGTCAGGAGGTTGTCGAGACACAGGACCTCGTGTCCCTTCTCCACGTAGTAGTCGCAGAGATGGGACCCGAGGAAGCCGGCGCCTCCGGTGATGACCGTTCTGTGTGCCATGGGCGTCTCCCGATGCAGGTGGTGCGAGGGCGGCGGGCCGCCCGCATCCGGCCGGCGCGGGGCTCCCGTCCGGCTCGTATCGTAGCGAAGAGCGGGGGCAACGGCAAGGCGATTTCGCCGGCGGCAGCATTTGCCGCCCCCGCGGCCTTGTGATACAGTATGCCGAACGTTGAGAACGCGGGGCCGCCCAGCGGCCGCGCGCGGTCCGACTCCCCAGTGCCCCAGGAGTGTGGTCGCCATGCTCACTTCGTTCTTCAGCCCCGCCTCCGTCGCGGTCATCGGTGCAAGCCGTACGCCCGGCAAGGTGGGCTACGACGTTGTCCGCAACCTGGTCGAGGGTGGCTTCCAGGGGACGGTTGTCCCCGTGAACCCGAAGGCGGAGGAGGTGCTCGGGCTTCCCTGCGCCCCGTCGGTGGACCAGGTGGACGGCCCGGTCGAGCTGGCCGTCCTCTGCATCCCGTCGGCCTTCGTGCTGGACGCGATCGAGCAGTGTGCGCGCAAGGACATCCACTCGGTCATCATCATCACGGCCGGGTTCAAGGAGTCGGGCGCGGAGGGCGCGGAGCTGGAGCGGCAGTTGACCGAGGCGTGCCGGCGGGACGGCATCCGCTGCATCGGCCCGAACTGCCTGGGCGTGATGAGCCCCATCACGGGGCTGAATGCCTCCTTCGGCGCGACGATGCCCGGGCCGGGCAGGATCGCGTTCTTCAGCCAGTCCGGCGCGCTGGGCACGGCGATCCTCGACGCGTGCGTGGGCGAGGACATCGGCATGTCGCGGTTCATCAGCTACGGCAACAAGGCCGACGTGGACGAGACGGACCTGATCGAGGCCCTGGGCGAGGACGACGAGACGGACGTGATCCTGGGGTACGTCGAGAGCGTCAACGACGGGCGGAAGTTCATCGACGTGGCATCCCGCGTGACGCGCAAGAAGCCGGTCGTGATCCTCAAGTCGGGCCGCACCAGCGCGGGCGCCCGCGCGGCTTCGAGCCACACCGGCAGCCTGGCCGGCGCCGATACCGCCTACGAGGCCGCCTTCCGGCAGTGCGGCGTCTTCCGCGCCAACACCGTCGAGGAGTTCTTCGACTTCGCCCGGGTGCTCTCCGGCCGGACGCTGCCGGCCGACAACCGCATCGCCATCGTCACCAACGCCGGCGGCCCCGGCATCATCGCCACCGACGCCGTGGAGTCCTCCCTGCTGCGCATGGCCGACCTGGCCGAGACGACCGTGTCCGCACTGACCGAGGCCCTGCCGCCCCAGGCGAACAGGCACAACCCGGTCGACGTCCTGGGCGACGCGCGCGCCGACCGATATCGGACGGCGTTCCGCATCGTCGGCGCCGACCCGAACGTATCGGCGGTCCTGACCATCCTGACCCCGCAGACGTCCACGGAGGTCGAGGAGACGGCGGCGGCCGTCATCGAGGCGTCCGAGGCCACCGACAAGCCCATCGTGGCCACCTTCATGGGCAGCCAGTCGGTGCGCCCGGCCTGGCGCCTGCTGGACAAGGCGGGCGTGGCCAACTTCCCGCGTCCGGACCAGGCCGTCAAGGCCATGGAGACGCTCTACCGCTACGGCCAGTGGCGCGGCGGCGCGCCCAGCGATGCGCCCAGGTACGCGTTCGACGACGGCCTGATCCGCAAGACCATCGCCGGGGCGGCCGAGCGCGGCCATACAACGCTGGCCGAGCGCGATGCGCGCGACATCGCCGAGGCATGCGGGATCGCCCTGCCCAAGAGCGTGTTCGCGGCCGACGAGGAGGCCGCCGTCGAGGCGGCCGGGCAGGTCGGATACCCGGTCGTTCTGAAGATCTCCTCGGACGACATCCTGCACAAGTCGGACGCCGGGGGCGTCAAGGTGCGGCTGGCCGACGCGGAGGCCGTGCGCACGGCGTTCCGGGCGATCATGGACTCCGCGCGCCGCTACAAGCCCGACGCGCGGCTCGACGGCGTGCTGGTGCAGCAGATGGCCCCGTCCGGCCGCGAGGTGATCATCGGCGTCAACCGCGACGCGCAGTTCGGGCCGGTCATCATGTTCGGCCTGGGCGGGATCTACGTGGAGGTGCTCAAGGACGTGACCTTCCGCGTGGCCCCGCTGACGCTTCGGGACGCCCGGGAGATGGTCTCGGAGATCCGGGCGGCCCGCATCCTGCAGGCGTTCCGCGGCGATCCGCCGGCGGACGTCGAGGCCCTGGCCGAGTGCCTGACGCGCGTGTCGCAACTGGCCGTGGAGTATCCGGAGCTGACCGAGTGCGACCTGAACCCCCTGCGCGTCTACCCGGAGGGACAGGGCGTCATGGCCGTGGACGTGCGCTTCGGGCTGGCCTGAGGCGCGGGGCGGGGACCCGGCGGTCAGGCACGGAGCGCCGCCTGCTGGAAGAGCACGAGGGCGTTGTACGCCGAGTGCGTCCAGGCCGCCACGCCGAAGCCGCGCGTCGTGAACACCACGCCGAGCGCCAGCCCACAGACGGTCCGATACAGGAACCGGTAGCTTTCCAGCGGTTCGCCCAGCGGGCCGACGTGGTGCGCGGCCGCGAACAGCACGCTGGAGGCCGCCAGCATGACGGCCAGGCTCGGCGCCCGGCTCCACAGGAACACGCGGCAGAGCAGCAGCGAGCCCCCGCCCACCAGCAGCAGCCGGAAGACGAGTTCCTCGTAGACGCCCGCGCCCAACGCCAGGCAGAGCGGCCCGTGGGCCGGCCAGTCGATCGCGAACACCACCCGCGACGCACGCTCGTCCAGCAGCCCGGCCAGCGCCGGCGCGCCCTTGTAGAGCAGCGTGGCGTAGAAGGCCGATTCGCCGATGATGCCCGCCACGGCCAGCAGGCTGAACGGCCGCGCCCGGCCGCTGCGCCACAGGACGCCCAGCAGCGCGAGCACCAGCGCCACGTTCAGCAGGTGCGCCGCCTCGATGCCGATCAGGTTCAGCGGGCCCGTCAGCCAGGCCTGCGCCAGGTTGCGTTCCCCGTAGCCGCTCTGGATGATGCCCCAGTGGTAGACGAGCATCAGGGGCAGGACGCTGACGATGCCCATCGTGAGCGAACGGGACTCCTCCACGTAGCCCTCGTCCCGTTCGGCGTCCGGCGCGACGCGTTCGCTCATGCGAGCCCTCTCAGCCCGACAGCCCGGCCAGCAGCATGGCCAGGCCCGCCGGCAGGCAGTAGGCCGCAAACCAGTGGAGCCGGCCGCGTTCGATCATCCGCAGGAGGACGATCAGGGCCAGCCCGCCCGTCAGGCCCGAAACCAGGACGCCCGCCGCGAGCGCGCCGGCCGTCACCGGCGGCCCGGCCGCCGGCGACTGCGTTCCGAGGCTCCGGAGCACCTCCCAGACGGCCGCTCCCGTGAGGGCGGGCACAGCCAGGAGGAAGGAGAAACGGCCGGCCAGCCGCCGGTCCAGGCCGGCCGCGCGTCCCGCCACAATCGTGATGCCCGAGCGGCTGAGGCCGGGCAGCAGCGCCATCGCCTGGGCCGCGCCCACCGCCAGCCCGCGGCCGATCGTGACGCGCTCGCGCGTGCCGGGCCGGATCGTGCGCGAGGCCAGCAGGATGGCGCCCGTGCAGCACAGGAACGCGCCCGCCGCCGCCAGGTTGTCGAACAGGCCGCCGATGGCGTCGCCGGCCAGAACGCCGATCACGGCCGCCGGGATGGTGCCGACGACGACCGCAGCGGCCGTGCCGAACAGCGGCGCCCGTTCCTCGATCGCCTCGGCTCCGGCACCGCGCAGGAGCAGCAGCCCGCCCCGCAGCGCATCCGTGACCAGGGCCAGAACGTCGCGCCAGAGGACCGCCAAGATGGCCCCCAGCGTGCCGGCGTGCAGCGCGACTTCGAGGGCGACGCCCGGCTGCTGCACGTTCAGCAGGTGCTTGGCTGCGACCAGGTGGGCGGAGCTGCTGACCGGCAGAAACTCCGTCAGCCCCTGCACAAGCCCCAGCAGAATGCCTTGCCACATGTTCATGTGCAACCCGGTCGCGGGCGTCTGGGGGGCCTCTACGCCCCTGCCGCCCCCCCTCCCGTGGCCGTCTGCGGAGGCAGGGCATCGCGGATGTACTGAAGGCCGGCTTCGGCGGCCTCCTTGCGCGCCCGCAACTCGATCAGCTTCTCCAGGTCGGCGAACACCTCGGCCTCCTGGAGGAACTCCCGCCCGATGGACTGCCCGAAGACGGCCATCTTCTCGCGCAGTTCGGCCATCCGTGCAGGGCTCTCGTCCGGCGGCAGTTGGCCCGACTGCTCCTCGTCCTGCGCCGCGTGTGCACGCAGGGCCTGCATGTCCGGCAACGCGCCGGTGCCGGCCATCTGCTCCAGGCGGCGTGCGGCGGCGTCCAGCCGCAGCCCGGCGGTGGCGGCCAGCGCGATCGTGCCGGGCGGGGCGGCGGCCTCTTCGACCATGGCCTCGACCTCGGACAACCCGAGCCCGACTCGGGACGCCCCCCACTGCTCGTAGGCCTTCGACAGCTCCACGACTGCCTGCTGCGCCGTATCCAGTCCGGCCTGCAGCCGTTCGCGGGCCTTCTGGGCGTTGGCCCGGACTTCGGCGAGGAGGCGTCCGTAGTCGGCCACCTCGGCGTCGATCTGGCCGGCGTCCATGTCGGTTGTCGCGATGCGCCTGGCCAGGCCGCCCTTCCTGGCCGCCAGATCGGTGACGATCGCCAGTGCCTCGGCGCGCCCGGCCCGGAGCCCCCGCTCCTGGGCCAGGGCCCGTCGCCTGTCGACCGTCGCGAAGAACGCGGGCTTGAACTCCTGCCAGGCGAGCTGGCGGCGCGTGCGTTCGGCGGCGATGCGGTCGTGCAGTTCAGCGGCCCGGGCCTGGACCTCGGCCACCGCCTCCGTCAGGAGCGCCCCGGCCAGCCCTTCCTTCTCCTGCCGGGCCTTCTGCTCCTCGGGCGACCCCGGGCGGTAGGCCTGCACCAGGAACACCTCGGCCGACGGCGAGACGGAGGCTCCGTCCTCCGTCCACGGGTACGGACGGGGTCGGACCGTCTCGGCCGCACGCGTCCATTCCTCGGGGGTGGGCAGGCGCTTCATGTGCCAGACGGCGCAGCGCTTCGCCTCCTTCCGCGACAGGCCCACGACGGGCCGGCCCGCCTCCGGGCTGCCGGGCAGCACGTCCTGCCACTGCACGGGCACGTCCTGGCCGGTTCCCTCCAGGTAGTCCATGTACTGGCCGACCGTCAGCGGCCGGGTGGTGATGAACACAAACTGCTCACCCGGCAGGAGCGTTACGCCCGCGGGGGTCTGTGCCGTCGGGCCCACCACGCGGCGCACGGGAGGGGGCGTCGCCTCCTCCTTCTTCTCGCACCCTGTCACGAGCAAGGCAACGCACACAACGGCGGGCAGCAACTGGCGGAACATGTCGTCGTTCTCCGGATGGGCGTGGCGTCTCCTCGGCCGGGCCGTCCCCGCGGCCCGCTTCATCATAAGCAAACCGTCGCCCGAAAGTCCAGTCGGCCGAATACTCCCGTAACCGTTGCATACGCAGGAGGCCCCCCCTCCCCCCTGCGTGCCCGCCCCCTTGCGCCGGCGAGCCACGGGGGCAGACGTCACGCGAACAGCCGCTCGCCCATCTGCTCGGCGCGGGCCAGCAGGTCCGGTCGGCCGGCCGCCGCCCCGCGCGGGCCGAGGTTGCCCTCGCAGAGGACACCGACCTCGCCGAAGTCGCCCATCCAGCCCAGGTAGTGCACCAGCTTCCGGGCCTCGCGGCCGTACTCCTCCCGGGGGTTGTCCTCGTAGGTGACGATCACGGCGGCGCGGCGTGCGCCTTCGAGCTGCGGCTTCAGGCTGCGCGACCGGGGGTCGCGGGTGAAGGTCCGGCAGCGGTCGAAGAACGTCTTCATCTGCCCGCAGACGCCGTCGTAGTAGATGGGGCACGCCAGCACCCAGCCGTCCGCGCAGCGGAGGTCCTCCAGGACGGGGGTCAGTTCATCGCGCACGACGCAGCGTCCTCGGGGCGAGCACGGGCTGCAGCCCTGGCAACCCCTGTAGGTGAGACCGTTGAGGTATACCTCGCGGACGTCGGCGCCGGCCCGGGCCGCACCCTTGAGGACGGCCCGCATGAGGGTCGTGGAATTGCCCGTCTTTCGCGGGCTTCCGGCGACGGCGATGACCATGCTCATTCGTCCTCTCCTTCGAAGTTCGCCCGGGCGGTCCTCCGTGCGTTCGTCACCGGGCGCGGCGCTGCGCGAAAAGCCACTCGTAGAGTTCCGGGTTTGCGTAGGTCTCCGTCCAGGCATCGTGGCCCGCCTCGGGGTAGACCGTCAGCCTCGGCTCGGCGCCCAGGGCGCGCAGGGCCTCGACCATGGTCTCGGACTCCCGCAGGGGCACCGTGGTGTCCTTTGCGCCGTGGAAGACCCAGACCGGGAGGTGGCGGATGCGGTCGGCCGTCCCGGGGTTCGTCGGGCCGCAGACGGGCGCGATGGCGGCGAAGCGATGCGGCTGCTCGGCCGCCAGCGCCCAGGTGCCCGCGCCGCCCATGCTCAGCCCCGTCAGGTAGATGCGGTCCGGATCGACGCGGAAGTCGCGCTCGATCTCGTCCAGAAGGGCGGCCAGTGCGGCGGGCTCGGCGGCCCACCATTGCCAGGCCGGGCATTGCGGCGAGACGACGATGCAGGGGAAGGATCGGCCCTGCTCGATGAGCATCGGCGGGCCGTGCAGCTTGACCCGTTCCAGTTCGTCGCCGCGCTCGCCGACTCCGTGGAGGAACAGCATGAGCGGCCAGCGCTTCGAGCCGTCGGCGTAGGCCTCCGGCAGGTAGAGCAGGTAATCGAGGCGCACCCGCTTGCGGATCTCTCCCTCGAAAGTACGGGGCAGTTGCCGCCCGGCCAGGCCATCCCCGGCGGCACACCCGACGAATGCGGCGCCCAGGGCCATCATCAACGCGGCCAGAACGATCAATGGCATGTTCGTGTCCGTTCTCGATTTAGAGCTTTACGACCTTGCCCGTGCGACAGGACTGCTCGATGGCCAACAGCACGCGCGTGACCTCCATGCCCTCCTCGGCGCCGGGTCGGGGCTCGACTCCGCGCTCCAGGCATTCGATGAAGTAGTTCACGGAGTTGATCCACCAGCCGTGCCGGCGGCCCAGCGGGTCGATGCCGCCGCCGTCGTAGTCCGGCGCCTCCGCCTTCTTGACCGACACCTCCATGTCGTGGGAGCGCATGGCGGTGTAGATCGTGCCCTTCTGTCCGATCAGTTCGAGCGTGAAGTCGATGCCGCGGGCGAATCCGTCGGGCATGATCCAGTTGGCGTCCATGACCACCGTGGCGCCGCTGTCGAGCCCCAGCATGGCCACCTGGCAGTCGGGCGTGTCCAGGCCGCGCGCCTTGAGGACGCCGTAGTTGGCCCGGGCGTAGACCTCGCGGACCTGTCCGCCGATGAGGTACAGGACCGTGTCGGTGCAGTGCGAGAGCAGGAAGAAGGTCGGGGTGGTGTCGGCGGCCCAGGCGAGGGTGCGGGTCTTGTGGATGGGCTCGCGGAGCTGGATGAAGGCGTTCTCGATCGGGCCGAGTTCGCCGGCGTCGAGTCTGCCCTTCATCGCGTAGGTCTGCATCTTGTGGCGGTTGCCGAAGTTGACCATGAGACGTCGGTCATACTTACGGACGGCGTCGCGGATGGCGCGGCAGTCGGCCATGGTAGTCGCAAGTGGTTTTTCGCAAAGGACATGCATTCCGGCGCGGAGGCAGCCGACGGCCGGTTTGCGGTGATAGCGGTCGGGGGTGGCGACGGTGACGGCGTCCAGTTCTTCCGCGCGCAGCATCTCGGCGTAGTCTTCGTAGAGCGCCTTCACGCCGAAGGCGCGTCCGAGTGCGCGGGCCTTTCTGCCGTCCAGGTCGCAGACAGCGACCAGCTCGGCCGAGGCGGACTGCGTGAATGCTCCGGCGTACATCCGGCCCATGGTTCCGGCGCCGATCAGCCCCATGCGTATCATCCCCGGGCCCCCTTGTTTCAGGTTTCGTCGGTGGCGGTCAACTCGCGCAGGACGGCCAGGCTGGCGGCCGCCGCCGCGTCCAGGTTGGCCTGGCTGCCGCCGCCCCGCAGCGGCGAGCACATCTCGTAGGCCACGTAGCCGTCGAAGCCGCCCTCTTTGAGGCCGGCGAAGAAGGCGTCCAGGTCCACGAATCCCTGGCCCAGCGGCACGGCGCGGGCCACGGGCGTCAGCGGTTCGTAGTTGACCAGCCCCGGCACGTAGCGGTAGCGTGCCAGGCGCACGTAGTCGGCCAGCGTCGTCTGGACCATGCGTGGCGCCAGGGCGCGGGCGCATTCGAACAGGTCGTCGCCGTGCAGCGCAGGTGCCCAGGGGTCGAACATGGCGCGGCAGTTCGCGTGGCCCACCTCGTCCAGGAACTCGACGTAGCTGCGCCAGTCCACGCCGACGTCATGGTGGTTCTGCACGCCGACGACCACGCCGAATTCGCCGGCGACCTCCGCGCACTCGCGCACGGCGGCGACGCACCGGTTCCAGTCGGCGCCGTGCGCGGCCGGGTCGGTGGTGTAGCCGGTGAAGATGCGCACGATGCCGGCGCCGAGCGCGCGGGCCATGCGGGCCATCTCGCGCACGTAGGCCACCTGGACCTCGCCCAGCGGCGTCTCCGCGTGATCGCTGCCGGCCGTGAAGTCCGTGTAGGCGGCGACCGTGGCGACGCGGACGTCCGCCTCCTGCGCCGCCTGCCGGACGTCGGCCAGGGCGGCCTCATCCGTGTCGAGGATCGAGAGGTGCGGGCGCTTGCCCATGAGTTCCACCGCCGGGTAACCCAGGGCGGCGGCCTTCCGGATGAAGGCGGGCAGGTCCAGGGTGTGCTGCCCCCACAGGCCGGCGTAACTGACCGAGAACAGCGTCGGCGTCATCATGAGAAGCCTCTCCGGATTGTCAGGAATTCAGGTCCGCAGCGGCCGCATGCCGGAGCGCGTCAGCCGGTCCAGCATGAGGAGACGGTGGCGTTCGATCTCCTCGCGGCAGGCGGGATCGTCGATGGCGTTGCGTCGTTCGAGAGGGTCTTCCTGCAGGTCGAAGAACTGCTCTTCCCCGCCGAGGCCCCAGAAGGCGTACTTGTAGCGGTCCGTGCGCACGCAGGTGCCGCGCGTGCACCGGTCCGCGTCGGAGAATTCGGAAAGGACAACCTCCTTGCCCTGCCCCCGGCCTTCAATCAACGGCCGCAGGCTGGCGGCCGACATGTCCTCCGGCACCTCCGCGCCGCAGTAGTCCAGCACCGTCGGCGCGACGTCGAAGGTCTCGACCAGGCCGTCGACGGTGCGGGCGGACTCCGCGCCGCCGGGGGGCACGACGATCAGCGGCATGCGGGTTACGCACTCGTAGAAGCGCGACTTGCCCGTTCGGCCGAACTCGAACATCATCTCGCCGTGGTCGGACACGAACAGGATCAGGGTGTTGTCCAGCAGGCCACGTTCCCGGAGCGCCTCGACGATGCGGGCGATCTGGTCGTCGATCAGCGTCACGAGCCCCCAGTAGCAGGCGCAGAAGCGGCGCGCCACGGCGTCCTGCTCGGGCGTCGTCGGGCGCGGCGAGCCGTCCTCGCGCACGGCGTAGTTGGGCGGGAGCTGCACTTCGTCGACCGGGTACATGGTGTCGTACGGGGCCGGAGGGTTGCACGGCGGATGTGGGCCGCAGAAGCCGCACCAGAGGAAGAACGGCCGGCCGTGGTCGCGGCGGATGAACTCGATCGTGTTCTGTGCCGTCCAGCAGTCCACGTGCTCTTCCAGCGGCAGGGGGAACGGCAGGCACGTCTCCCACCGGGTGTAGTCGGGCGTGCGGCGCTGCTCGTAGATGGCCTCGTAGGCGCCGGGATGGCGCTGTTCCAGCCAGGCGGCGTAGTCGCGCCCGAGGGGGCCCAGGCCGATGGGCAGTCCGGCGGACTTCGTCCAGCGGGCGCCCTGGCCGCCGGTCACCCGCTGCTCGTGGAAGCCCCGCTCGGGCATCATGTGGATCTTGCCGAAGGCGGCCGTGCGGTAGCCGGCGTGCTGGAGGCGCTCCTGGATGGTCAGTTCCCATGCGGGCAGGCCGGGCGTGTCGTCGATGACCTGCTCCATGTAGTCCACGCCGTGCTGGTGGATGTAGCGCCCCGTCATGAGGCAGGCGCGGCTGGGGATGCAGACGGGATTCTGCGCGTAGGCACGGCGGAAGAACGCCCCGCGCCCGGCCAGGGCGTCCAGGTGGGGAGTGCGGGCCTGCGCCACGCCGCTCAGGCCGAGGGTATCGTAGCGCTGCTGGTCTGTGGTGATCAGGAGGACGTTCGGACGGCCTGCGTGGGGCATTTTCGACTCCCGGCGATCTCGGACGTTCGTCGACCGCGCATTCTACCGTCTTGGCGCGCCGGCTCAAACCGCACGCGACGGCGCGCACTTGAAAAGGGCGTGGGGCGGTGCGAGAATGGCCGCCGAGCCGGGCGCACGAAACGGCCGGCGGGCAGAGGCGGACTTCGAGCGGATCGCGCTGCGCGATTCCGGGAGCATTCCAGAGGCGTACAGCAGGAGCGGATCGATGGCCAGGATTCCGATCGGGTTGCAGTTGTGGTCCGTCAAGGACGCCTGCAAGGAGGACCTTGCCGGCACGCTGAAGGCCGTGGCGGAGATGGGCTACGACGGCGTCGAGTCCGGGAAGTTCATCGCCGCCGAGGCTGCCGAGATGAAGGCGATTCTCGACGACGTCGGCCTGAAGATGTGCGGCACGCACGTGCCGATGGACACGCTGCGCGGCGACGAGCTGTCGAAGACGGTCGAGTTCTACCGGACGTGCGAATGCCGGCATCTCATCGTGCCCTACATGAAGCACGAGACGCGCGAGGACTGCGAACGGTTCGCCGAGGAGCTGAGCGCAGTCGCCGAGACGCTGCGCCCCCTGGGCATGTCCACGGGCTACCATCTGCACTATCACGACGTGGCGCCCCGCGACGGCGAGTGGCCCTGGCAGACGATCTTCCGGGCGGGCGGCAAGGGCCTGATCGCGCAGATGGACGCCGGCAACTGCCTCGGCGCCGGCGTCGACCCGACGCCGCTGGTGCGGGAGTTCCCCGGCCAGGCCGTGACGGTGCATCTGAAGGACTGGTCCGGCCCGCGCAGCGAACCCCTGGTCGGCGAAGGCAACGTGCAATGGGCGGCGTTCTTCGACGCGTGCGAGAGCGTCGGCGGGGTGACCTGGTACATCGTGGAGCAGGAGAAGTACCCGGTGCCGCCGCTGGACTCCGTTCGGAAGTGCCTGGAAAACCTGCGCGCGATGGGCAAGTAGGCACGCGGAACGACGGAAGGATGCCCGGAACGGGCTCCTCGGGGCCCGCCGGGTGGACTATCCGGTTCATTCGACCGAGGCCCCGCGTGCCGGCGGGGCCGGAGGTGTGGCCGTGGAGCTTCCGAAGGGCGTACGGGCCGTCTGGGACCTGGAGAAGGCGCACCGTGAGGCGACCGCCACGCGGGAACGCGTCTGCATCAACGGGCTGTGGCGCTTCCGCCCCGCCGACGACGAGCGGGAGGCCGTGCCGCCGGACGACGGCGAATGGGGCTACTTCAAGGTCCCCGGCACCTGGGTCCTGGGCGGGGGCCGCAGCGAGGTCGGCCGCAGCCAGACCCTCTACGCTCCTGAGAGCTGGCGCGAGACGCTCAAGGATGCCGATCGCGCCTGGTACGTCCGCCGCGTCACCGTGCCGGCCGACTGGACGGGCCGCCGCATCGCCGTGCGGCTCGAGTGGGTCAACTCCCACGCGCGCATCCTGGTGGACGGACGGGACGCCGGCGAGATCGTCTTCCCGGGCGGCGAGTGCGACCTGACCGACGCCATGCAGCCGGGACGGACGCACGAACTCGCCATCCTCGCCTCTGCGCGCCCCATCTCGCCCAAGGGGGATTACATCCCCTACGACGAAGCCCCCCAGCAGCGCCGCATGATGCGCCGCGGCCTCTGCGGCGACGCCTACCTGACCGGCACGCCCCGCGCCGAACGCATCACGCACGTGAGCGTCGATCCGTCCGTTCGCCGGGGCACGCTCACCGTCACGGCCGCCCTGGAAGGGCTGGACGCCGCCGGCTCCTACGTCCTGCGTGCACGTGTGATCGAGGGCGACGGACAGGTCCTGCAGGCCGTGAGCGACGCGTTCACGGCGGCCGACCTTGAAGCGCGCCGCTTCTCCTTCTCCACCGAGTGGACCACGGCCAAGCTCTGGGACCTCACCACTCCCGAGAACCAGTACGACCTCGAGGTCGACCTCGTCCAGGCCGATCGGACGCTCGACGCCTACCATCGCGTGCGCTTCGGGTTCCGGGAATTCTGGGTCGAGGGCAACCGGTTCATGCTCAACGGCACGCGCATCAACCTGCGCGCCCTGCCGCTGAACTCCGCCCAGAACAACACGGCCACCGCGAGCTACGAAGGCGCCTGCGAGACCATGCGCCGCTTCAAGGCGTGGGGCTACGACGCCGCCTATACGCACAACTACGACTGCCGTCCCGGCTCGCATCTGGCCTTCGAGCAGATCCTGCGCGCCGCCGACGACGTCGGCTTCCTGCTCAGCTTCTCGCTGCCTCACTCCCGCGACTACGACTGGGAGGGCGAGCAGGCCGAGAAGCGCAACGGCTACGAGCGCCACCTGGAATGGTACGTGAGCTGTGCGCAGAACCATCCCAGCGTCGTCATGTACAGCCAGAACCACAACGCCCTGGCCTACGCCGACGACGAGAATCCCCTGCGCCTGCCGCTCGTGCTCGACTGCGTCATGCCCGAGTACCTGGCCGCGCGGCTGCGCGACGTCTATGCCCGCGACGCGATCCTGCGGCAGTTCGACAGGACCCGCGTGCAGTACAACCACTCCGGCCCCAGTCCGTCCACCTATACGCTCAACTGCTACCTGAACTGGGTGCCGATGCAGGAACGTTCGGAGTGGTTCCAGCGCTGGAGCGAGTACGGCGCGCGCCCGCTCTACGTGGTCGAATACGGCGAGCCGCTCTACTTCAGCTACTCCACCGAGCGCGGCCCGTGGAGCCACGTGCGATCGCCGGATCTGCGGCAGCACCACTACACGGAGTGGGCGGCCGCCATCCGGGGCGACGATGCGTTCGAGCTGAGCGAGTTCGAGACGCTCTGCCTGCGCTGGGAGGCCGAGCAGTTCCGCCTCCACAAGCCGTTCGTCCAGTATGCCCACGGGGCCGGCCACCTGTTCCGCGACGACATCCCGAACATCCGCGGCGTCCAGGCGACCTACATCGCCGGCACCTGGCCCTACATCCGCACCCTCGGGCTCGGTGGGTTCAACATCTGGCACGAGGGGAACCTGGCGCGCTTCCGCAAGGGTGCGGTGGCCGAACGCCTTGACTACCCCCAGGACTGGGACGCCCTGCAGCAGCCCGGGTTCCGCCCCGACTTCTGCGACGCCTCCCCGGGCGACTGCCTGTTCTACTCGCTGGCCACCGACTTTGCCGACTGGGAGCCGAACATCCGCGGCGCCGCCTTCCGGCGCTACAACCGCCCCCTGCTCGCCTACATCGGTGGCCCGCCCGAGCGCTTCACCGCCCGCGCCCACAACTACGGCCCGGGGGAGACGGTCGAGAAGCATTTGATCGTCTGCAACGATTCGCGAGCGACGGTCGAGTGCACCTGCGAATGGTCGGTGAACCTGCCGGGCCGGCCGGCCGGGGTCAGCACCGTGCGGGTGCCGACCGGCGAGAACCGGCGCGTGCTCGTGCGCTTCCCCCTGCCCCGCGTGCGCACGCACCGTACCTGCACCCTCCGCCTGAAGGCCACCTTCAGCACCGGCGAGGTCCAGGAGGACGAGTTCACCCTGCACGTGCTGCCCGCCCGCAAGGCCCCGATGGTCAAGGCGGCGATCGCCCTCTACGATCCCCCGGGCGAGACGGCGAAGCTGCTGGACGAGCTGGGGGTCGAGTTCAGGCCCGTGCAGACTGCCGACGACCTGAGCGGCTGCGAGCTGCTGGTGATCGGCAAGAAGGCGCTCACCGTCGACGGCGCCGCCCCGGACCTGTCCCGGGTGCCGGCGGGGCTGAACGTGGTCATGTTCGAGCAGACCAAGGACGTGCTGGAGCACCGCCTGGGCTTCCGCGTGCAGGAGCACGGCTTCCGGCGCGCCTTCCCGCGCGTGCCCGACCACCCCGTGCTCGACGGCCTGTCGGCCGAGCATCTGCGCGACTGGCGCGGCGAGGCGACCCTGGTGCCGCCCACCATGCCGCTGGGCGAGCTGATCACGTACCCGCAGGTCAAGTGGTGCGGATTCGACACGCCGCGCGCCGGTCGGGCCGGCTGCTGCGGCAACGTCTCGTCGGTGATGATCGAGAAGCCGGCGGCCGGCGACTTCCTGCCGCTCCTGGACGGCGGCTTCAACCTGCAGTACAGCCCGCTGATGGTCTACCGCGAGGGCCGGGGCATGGTGGTGTTCTGCCAGGTCGACGTGACCGGCCGGACTGCTACCGATCCGGCAGCCGCACGGCTGGCGGCGAACCTCCTGGAGTTCGCCGGCGCGCGGCAGGCCTCCCGGCGGCGCACCGTCGTCTACGCCGGCGAGCCCGAAGGGCTGGCCCACCTGAAGGCCGCCGGGACGGCCGTGGAGCCCTACGGGAATCAGCCGCTCTCCGACGAACACGTGCTCGTGCTCGGACCCGGCGCGGCCGAGCAGGTCGGGGACACTGCGGCCGCCTCGGCCTGGCTGCGCGGCGGCGGCCGGGCGCTGGCGCTGGCACTGGACGGGGACGCCGCCCGCCGGCTTCTGCCGTGGCCGGTCGCGATGGAGGTCGGGGAGCATATCGCCTGCCGGTTCGATCCCGTCGGGGCGGACTCCCCCCTTGCCGGTGTCGGCTGCGGCGAGACGATGATCCGCGACCCGCGCAAGGCGCCGCTCGTCACGGGCGGCGCGGAGCCGCTCGGAGACGGCGTGCTGGCCCTTGCCGGCGAGGGCCGCGCGGTGCTCTGCCAGCTCGCGCCCTGGCACTTCGACTACAAAGACATGTACAACACGAAGGCGGCGTTCCGGCACCTCAGTTTCGCCGTCAGCCGGGTGCTCGGCAACATGGGAGTGGCGCTGGAAACCCCCCTGCTCGCGCACGCGGCCCGGCCCGCCGGGCCGTACGAGACGCGCTGGCTCAATGGCCTGTACCTGGACGAGCCGGTGCGGAACGACGACGACGTCTACCGGTTCTTCCGCTGGTAAACGGAAACTCGGGACTCCTGCAATGACAGAACAGCCGGATGGTGGTGTGACCATGCGGCGGGCCGTCATGGCCGACCGCGACGAACTCCTGACCGTGCTGACGCGTGCCTTCTCCCGCGACGAGGCCCATCCGATCGACTTCCTGAGCTTCGTCCCCCATGTGTTCACGCCGGAGCGCATCGGCGACCATCTGCTCTACCTGGAGGGCGGCCGGATCCTCGGCTGCCTGGGGCTCTACCCGTACGAGATGAGGGTCGGCGGCGTCTCCTTCCGTGCCGCTGCGCTCGGACAGGTCGCCACCCTCCCCGAAGCGCGCGGACGCGGCGTCATGAGCGCTTTGCTGAGCGATATCTGTCGCGACGCCGATGCCGCCGCCTATGACTTCTGCTGGCTGGGCGGCGACAGGACCCGCTACGGCCGGCACGGGTGGGCGATCGGAGGGATGCGGCTGCGTTTCTGGTTCCCGGCGCGCTATCTGCCGGACCCGCCGGACGAGTCCTGGGCCCGCCCGCTGGACCCCGCCCGCGACTTTGAACTTGTGCGCGACCACCTGGCGCAGGACGCCGACACCGTCGTGGCCGACGACGTGGAACTGCGACGCATCCTGGAGGGCGAGGCGACCGGCGGCTGGGTGGCCGGCGATTCGTTCGTCATCCACCGGCGCGGCCTTGGGAACGTCCACCTGGGCCGGGGCGCCGTCGAGCAGATCGGCCGGCTGCTGGCCTGCCACCTGCGCTGGCTCGGCAGGCAGCCGGCATGGCGGGGCGACCTGGTCGTCGAGTGCGCTGCCGCCCCGTCGGACCTCCTGCGGGCGGCCCACGTTTACCACGCCGGCATGACCGTCGAGCCGTCCGGCATGTTCCGCCTCGGCCCCCTCCGGCCGTTCCTGGAGAAGGCCTGCCGGGTGGCGCAGCCGGGGATCGCCTGCGGCTCGGGGCGGGTCTCTCTGGCCAACGCCGACACCGGCGAGACGGCCACGATCACGTGCACGAACGGCCGTCTGGCGGTCCGGGACGGGGCCGGCGACGCACCGCACTTCCGCCTGGGCCGGAAGGACCTGTCCGAGGCATGCTTCGGGCTCTGCCCGCTGGACGTCTGCCTGCCGGGCCTTCCGGCGGATTCGCTCCTCCGGCGGGTCCTGCCGCTGCGGGCCTGCTGGTCGCGTTTCTTCGGGCTCTGACGGGCCGCCGCCGCCCTGGAGGTTCCCAACTCCTGTTTTGTGCGTCGTGCTCCCGGGCAGGCCGGGCGCCGGAGACGACGCCCTCCACGCCCCCCTGGCCCCGCCGTCCAGGCCGTATGGGGGCCGACTTTCGGCACGAGGCGCCTGTCTGCGGCAGGAGCCTTGACACCCCGCCGGGGCGCCCATACGATGCGAGTACTGCCGGGACCTGACCGCGGGACGCGGGTCCACCGCCGAGACGGCAGGTCGGAGAACCCGCGTATGCCTTGAGGATTGAGCCATGAAGATGCGCACGCTGGCGCTGGCCCTGTTTCTGTTCGCGATGTCCACTCCCGCCCTGGCACAGGTTGACCTGAGCCGGCCCCTGCCGGTCGACGAACACACGATCTGCCTGCTGCGTATGGACGAACTCGGCCGAGGGCAGGTGCAGGAGGCCGTGAGCGGCCGTCTCTTCCCCGCGGCGGGCGCCGTGGGTTCGCTTGGCCGATTCGGGGGCGCCCTGAGCCTGAGGGGGGTGGACGGCTGGATCGACCTGCCGAACCGGCCCGAGTCCCCCCCGGCCGACGGGATGACGGTCGAATGCTGGGTCAAGTTCCGCAGCCGGGCCTCCGGCGACATCATCTGCCGCAACGGCGGCTACATGATGCGCCTCGGCGGCTCGGTGAGCGCCATGTTCCACGTCGACGGCGGCTGGCGCACCCTGGCCGGGTCGGCGTCCGTGCCGGTCGGGCGCTGGACGCACCTGGCCATGACCTACGACCGGGCCACACGCGAGATCCGCATCTACGTGGACGGCGAGCTGGACACCGCGGGCGTGCCGCGCGGGCTGACGGCGACCATCGCCGACCCGGCCGCGCCGGGGTTCGCCGCCGAGGAACGGCGGGCGGCGGTCGACACGGGCCTGCTGGACGCCGGGGCGTCGGTCCTGCGGATCGGGGGCAACACGTGGAGCGTGGCCGGATCGGTGCCGGACGCGCTGATGGACGAGATCCGGGTCTCCTCTGTGGCCAGGGCCTACACCCCGCTGCGCGTCGTCGAGGACGCTCCCCTTCCCGAGAACACGAACCTGGTGGGCAATCCGAGCTTCGAATCGGGCATCTACGGCTGGCGCATCTGGCCCGAGGGCAACGGCCATCTGCGCTGGGGCGTCGAGTCGGGCCAGGCGGCCCATGGGCAGTCCTTCCTGCGCGCCCGCGAACCCGCTGCGCGGACCATCGTCTCCTACCCGTTCCCCATCGTCCGGGGCAGGACGCACACCGTCTCGGCCTCGATGCGGGCCGACACGCCGTGCGATGCGCTCCTGCGGCTTCGTCTGACCGGCAGGGGCTCGGGCGGGGCGCGGTCCAGGCGGAGCAGCCCCATGCGGATCGGCGGGGAATGGCAGCGCGTCTGGGCCACCTTCGACATCCCCGAGGACTGGCCGACCGCCACAGCCTATGTCGAGGTCGGCACGCGCGCGAACGCGATCGTCGATCTCGACGCCGTGAGCGTGGTCGTCGGCGACCGGACGGACTACATGCAGACGGAGGCGGAGTCGATCGGCCTGAACGCCCATCTGCCGCCGCAGCGCACCTACCTTCTGGGCGGCGACTCTGCCCTGCCCGTCACCCTGGCCAACAACGGAGAGGCCGCCCGCAGCCTGACGCTGGCCTGCAGCGTGACCGACTGGCTGGGCCGCGAAGTGACGCGGCAGCAGGTGCCGGTGGGCGCGGTGCCGGCCGGACAGGCGGCGCAGGTCCGGGTGGCCCTGCCCGAGGGGCAGGTCGGCTGGTTCGTCGCCCGGTTCGAGGTGCTGGCGGACGGCCGCGTGGTCAAGCGTGAGGAGCGCCTCTTCAACGTCATCGAGTCGATGCAGGGCGTCGGGGACGCGGCGGACTCTCCCCTGGGCATGAACACGCACATGGAGCGGGAGGCGACCCCCCACCTCGAGTACAACATGCGGATGCTGTCCCTCTGCGGAGTCAAGTGGGTCCGCGCCTGGTGGGGATGGGGCATGGCCGAGAAGCAGCCCGGCCAGTTCGACTGGACCGAATACGACCGCCAGCTCGAGACGGTGCGGGGCGCCGGCATGGAGATCATGCCGATCCTCCTGCGCTACTACCCCGAGTATGAGCAGGAGTGGGCCGGAGAGACGCGTCGCATCCAGTTGCGGCCCCACGACCTGAACCAGTGGGCCTCGTTCGTGCGGACGACGGCCGAGCGCTACCGGGGCCGCGTGAAGGCCTGGGAGGTGTGGAACGAACCGACGTACACGATGGATGCCGACTACTATGCCCAACTGCTGAAGGCGACCTGGGACAGCATCCGGGCGGTCGACCCGGACGTCACCGTCGTCGGATTCGGCGGATCCAGCCCCGCGTATGTCCGCGGAGCGCTCCAGGCGGGCGCCGCCGGCAGCTTCGACGTCATCGCCGACCACAGCTACAGCCAGTTGACGCAGCCCTTCCATCGGATGGCCAATCTGGCCGCGGAGTTCACAGCCGTGACTGCGCGCTTCAACGTTCCGAACCGCATCTGGCATACCGAACAGGGCACCCAGAGCGACGGCGCGGGCTACCGCGTCTCCGAGCAGACCGAGGAGCAGTGCGCCGTGAACGTGATCCAGGGCTACCTGTCGGCCCTCTCGACCGGCGTGGAGAAGTTCTTCTGGTTCAGCGCGCAGACGACGGCCGGCTATGGCTGGGGCGTCTTCTACGAGAACTACGTGCCTCGCCCGCGGCTGGTCGCCATCAACGGCCTGGCCCGCCTGCTGAACGGCCGGCATGCCACCGGGCGCATGGAGCTGGCCGACGGCCGGATCGCCTGTGTGCTTCTGGACGGCGAGGCGGGTGCGGCGGCGGCGCTGTGGAACCTGTCGGAGATCATGTCCGTGCGGCTGCCCCAGGGCACGCAGGCGACCTGGACCGACATGCTGGGCAACCCGACCGAGCCGGACGCCGATGGCCGGGTCCAACTCCGGATGGGCCGGCCGCTCTACGTCCTGGCTGACGGAGCCGGCGTCGACCGCCTGGTCCAGGCGCTCCAGGGGGCCGAGGCGATCCCATGCGAGCCGCTGGAGGCCACGGTGACGCGTGCCGCCGACGGCTCGCTGGCGGTGGTCCTCCGCAACGTCAGCGTGGAGCACACCGACGCCCGTCTGGCCGTGCACGCGCCGGCGTTGTTCGCGGAGGCTCCGGCGCCCGTGGCGGTCGTCGACCTGGCGCCCGGGGCCGCCTACACGGCCACGTTCCGTCTGGATACGGCGCCAGCGGCCGGCACGGATGTGCCGGTGACCGTGCGGCTGGAGATCGGCGGCCACGGCATCCGCACCGTCACGGTGCAGCCCGCCGTCCGCTACTGACCCGAGGGCGAGCCCCGGCGGACCACGCGCCCGCAGCGTATTGCTATGCGCCCGTGCGGCCGCTATGATGCCGAGGCATGCTTGTGGCTGACTGACCGAACGCATTCGAGGCGCAAGTGATGAGATTCTTCGACTGCAACTGCTTCATCGGGCGGCCGCTGATCGCCATGCTGAAGCCCGCCCCGGCGGCGGGCGATCTGCTGTCCGAGATGGACCGTGCAGGCATTGAGAAGGCCCTCGTCTGGCACGTGGTGCAGCGCGACTGCGCCGTGCCGACCGGCAACGCCCTGCTGGCGCGGGAGATCGCCGGGCATCGCGACCGGCTGACCGGCTGCTGGGCGGTCCTGCCGCCCCAGACGGGCGAGCTGCCCCCGCCGGAGGAGTTCTGCGACCGCATGGCGGAGGCCGGCGTGCGCGCCCTGCGCGCCTTCCCCGACCGCCACCACTACCTGCTGCGGCGCGAGTCCTGCGGCCCCCTGCTGGACGTCCTGGTGGAGCGGCGCATCCCGCTCTTCCTGGAGGCGCGCGGCCCGGGGCAGTGGCAGGCGATCTACGACCTGATGCGGGACTTCCCGGACCTCGTCTGCGTGCTGGCCGACATGCACGTGTGGGGCACCGACCGCTGGTTCCGCCCGCTGGTCGAGAACTACGGACACGTCTACGTGGAGATGAGCGAGTACATCCTGGACGGCGGCGTCGACGCGTTCGTCGAGTCCTACGGAGCCGACCGCATGCTGTTCGGCACGGGCTTCCCGAAGATGGAGCACGGCGGCGTGATGTTCATGCTCAAGCACGCCGACATCGCGGACGAGCAGAAGCAGGCCATCGCGGCCGGCAACCTGGAACGAATCCTGTCGGAGGCGAGGTGAGACGATGAAAACGCAGACGCCGATCCGGCCGGGTTCCGAACTGGCCGCCGAGTTCTGGGAACACGGCCGCAGCGAGTCGTGCCCTATCTACGACATGCACGGCCACATGGGCGAGTGGTATGCCATCTACTTCCCCCGCGCCCAGGCGGCCGAGATGATCCGCAGCATGGACGCCGCCGGCGTGAAGCTGCTCTGCTTCGCGCACCACGCGGCGCTGCTGGCGCCGGAGGTCGGCAACCGGCCGGCCGTCGACGCCGTGCGCGCCTTCCCCGATCGGTTGCGCGCCTACATGGCGATCAACCCGCAGTACCCGGACATCATCGAGCGTGACCTGGCGCAGTTCGACGGCATGCGCGACGTCTTCGTGGGACTGAAGTTCCTGGCCAGCTACCACCAGGCGGACCTGAGGGACGGGCGCTACCGGCCCGCGCTGGAGTTCGCGAACGAGCGCGCCCTGCCGGTGCTCCTCCACACGTGGAAAGGGGCGGCGAACAACGGGCCGGAGCAGGTGCGGGCGATCGCCGGCCGGTACGAGCGGGCGCGTTTCCTGTGCGGCCACAGCTTCCACGACGACTGGGAGGCCGCCGTCTCCGTCGCCCGCGACTGCCCCAACACCTACCTGGAGTTGACCGCCGTGCTGGGCTACCGCGGCGTGATCGACGTGCTCTGCGAGGGCGCCGGCAGCGACCGGCTGCTGTTCGGCACCGACCTGCCGTGGTTCGACGAACAGCACGGCCTGGGCGCGCTGCTCTCGACCTCGATCAGCGACGACGACATCCACAACATCTGCCACCGCAACGCCGAGAAGCTGCTGGGGCTGTAGGCCCTACGCTCCGACGCCCGGCGGCAGCGTGGGCGGGCCGCCCCGCTCCCGGGCGATGCGCGTGCGGTTGTAGGCCACCCATTCCCTGGTCGACATCATCTTCTCGATCTCGACGAATCTGCCGATCGGCATCTCGGGGTCGGTGGACGTCATGAGGCAGCCGCTCTCGGCGCTGTGCCAGTTCCACCGGATGGCGTCGCCGTACTTCTCCTTCACCTGCGCCTCGCGTTCCCAGAGATAGCGGGACGGCAGCACGCGGTAGTCCAGGTCCACCCGGGCGACGGCCACCTGCCGGTTCTCCAGCGATTGCGCGACGACGCATCCGAGCGGGTCCACGATGAAAGACGGCGGCCGCATGATCGACCCGGCGATGTAGTACTGGTAGCGATAGGCGTGGGAGACCAGAAGGCTGCTGCTCGGTGCGGCGGAGGTGAACATGACCAGTTCCGCCTCCCGGGCCGCCAGCGCCTCCCAGCCTTCCTCGAACACAACGTCCCAGCAGATCTGGATGGCCACCCGCCCGAAGTCCGTCTCGAAGACCGGGAACTCCGTGCCCGGCATCTGGCCGCCTTCGACCGAGTCGTCCTGCAGGACGACGGGGAACACCTTGTGGTAGACGCCGGCGGGCTCGCCCCGGCGGTCCAGCAGAACGGCCGAGTTGTGCACGACATCCCCGTCGCGCACGTACATGGGCACGACGATGTAGCAGCCGTGCGCGCGGGCCCGCTCGGCCACGGCGCTGACGGTGCGGCCGTCCAGATCCTCCGCGCCGCCCTGCGGGGAGGTGCCGGGCGGTAGTGCGAAGTGCTCGGGCAGGTTCAGGATGTCGGGGCTCCAGCCCTGCCGCTCGGCCTCGCGGGCCATCTCGTCGATCATCTGCAGGCCGTTGGCCAGGAGCGCGTCGGCGTCCCCCGCGTTGCGGATGGACAGGGTGCACGTTCCAACGACGGCGGGTCTCGGACCCGGCTTGCGCATGGTCATGATGATGCCTCTTCCGGGCGGGCCATCCGGCGGGGGCCGCCCTCATGCAGACGTCAGGATCGGGTTTCGACGCACAGCCGCTTCCACTCGTCGATCATGGCCTCGACGTTGCGCCAGGCGCGTTCCGTGTCGGCGCGGACATTGGTGACCGGCGCCAGGATGAAGCCGCCGCCGGGGGCCAGGACGTCCACGGCCTGCCTCACCTCCTCGCGGATCTCGTCCGGCGTGCCGCACTCGACCGTCAGGTAGCCGCACACGCCGCCCCAGAGGGCCATGCGCCCCTGCGTCTTCCGCTTCATGAGCGGCAGGTCCAGCATGCGGTCCTGCGCCGGGTCGATGCCGAGCAGCACGTCGACGCCGGCCTCCATGAACATGTCCAGCAGCGGCATGGATGAACAACTGACGATGTAGCCGAGCTTCGCGCCGGCGGCGTGGACCTGCTCGGCGTCGCGCTTGAGGATGGGGAACATGAACTCCCGGTAGAGGGCCGGCGACCAGAAGTCGGCGTTCTCATACCACCCGCGGCGGATGAAGACGTCGGGCTGCTGGCCCAGGATGACGTCCATCCGCTTGCGGTTCCAGTCCTCGATGATGGCGAAGTACTCGTGCACGAAGTCGGGGGCGTCCATGCACATCATCATCAGGTCCTGGATGCCGCTGAGCCAGCAGGCCATGTCGCCCTGCATGGCGACGCCGGCCATCGTGGCCAGCCCGCGTTCGGCGGCCAGCGCCCGGGCCTTCCCGGCGTCGGCGGCGTAGGCCTCCGCCTCCTCTTCGGTCGGGGCGGCCAGCAGGTAGCGCAGGGCGTCCAGGCTGTCGTCCGGCGTGATCAGGTGCCTCGTAGCGCGCACGATGATGAAGTCGGAGAGGAAGGGCACGGTGTCGCCGTGCTCCCAGTCTTCGCTCTTGCTCACGGTGCGCAGCAGCTTGCCGGCGGGCGTGTCGTATTCGCTGTGCAGGAGCGGGTAGGAGCCGCCGGGCGGGTCTTCGCGCCATTGCCGGTTCGTCACGCTCGGGGCGTGACGGACGGGGAGGTTGCCGAACTCGACCACGACGTCGAGGCCCATCTCCTGCTGGCGGGTGACGAAATCCTCCCGGCTGCTGCTCTTCCTGCTCAACGCCATGAAGGCGCTGAAACAGCAGGGCACACGGTCCGGTTCGCGGCAGTCGATCGCGGTCAGCACGCGGTCACGGGACGACAGCACGTCGGCCATTGGAGCACCTCCCGGTGCAACTATCTCTTGTAGGCCTTCTCGAGTTTCTTCAATGCGGCGACGATCTGGTCGGCGATCTCCAGTCCGTAGTTCTCATGGATCGGTATCGGGATGTTGTCCAGCATGGCCTGCTCCGCGTTGTCCGCCCGGATGACGGGCCGGCGCGGGCCCTTGTAGTCGGAGCAGGTCCAGGGGAAGCCGCCCTCGCCGAAGACGGTCATGGTCCGGAGCCAGGGCGCCGTCCAGAGGCGGCCGGGATAGCCGTCCATACAGGGGATGCCCTCGGCCTTGAGGGCGCGGCAGAACTGCTGCTTGTCAACCGTCAGGGCGTCCAGTTCGAGCTTGACGCGCAGGTACCAGTAGGAGCTCTGAGTCTGGGGCACCTGGCGGCCCAGCTTCACGGCGTGCCCGTCCTTCATGCCCTCCTTGACGGCCTCGCCGAGCTTGCGGCGGTGGGCGATCATGGCCGGCAGGCGCTTGACCTGCACGCTGCCGATGGTGGCGCCGATCTCGTTCAGGTTGCAGTTGATGCCGGCGCGCACGTTGCCGGGCTCGTCGAGGTGGAAGGGCTTGCCGCGGTCGGCAAACCGGCGCCCCTCCCAATGCAGGTCTTCGTTGTGCGTGTAGACGACGCCGCCCTGCCCGCCGGTGCTGAAGTGCTTGCCGAACATCGTGGAGAAGGCGGCGATGTCGCCCATCGTGCCGACCATCCGGCCCTTGTAGAGGGCGCCGTGCGACTGGGCGCAGTCCTCGACGACGTACAGGTCATGCTTCTTCGCCAGGGCCAGGATGGGGTCCATATCCACCGCCTCGCCCATGATGGGCGGGATGACCAGCGCGCGGGTGCGTTCGGTGATCAGCGGCTCGATCTGCTCGGCGCAGGTGTTGTAGCCCTCGCCGTCGGTGTCGGCCACGACGGGCACGCAGCCCAGCAGGGCGATGGGCATGATGCCGCCCGGATCGGTGATGGCCGAGACGATGACCTCGGAGAACGGCTCCAGCCGGAGGGCCCCCAGGGCGCAGTAGACGGCGTTGGAGCCGGAGTTGACTCCGTCGGCGAACCCGCCGCCCATGAACTCGACGAAGTCCGCCTCGAACTGCCGCTCGCGGGGACCGCTGTAGCCGAACGCGCCGCCCTCGGCGATGGCTTCGTCGAACAGCTCCACAACCGCCTGCTTCTCGGCCTCGGTCATGAGCCCGCGCGGCGGGATCGGCTCGGTCCGCACGGGGGTGCCTCCGTCGATGGCCGGCTTGTCTGCTGCAGACATGGTCTTCCCTTCCTGTAAATCAGTGGATTGGCTCGGTCACGCATACAATGTGGTTCGTAGTGGGTCCGTCTAACAGATACGGCCGATGCTACTGAATCGGCAGACGGCTTTCAAGTTCCGTCGTCGGCACGGCGGGATGGGGGCCGGCGGGCCATGATCTCGAACAGTCCGTCGAGCAGGGCGCGCGGCACCCAGAGGCCGCCGAGATGGTGCAGCCACGTCGCCCTCGCCATTTGGGGTCCGCTGAACGTGTTCGGGCAGAGGCGCCGCTTCCAGTTGAGGACGGCCAGCCGGTCGATGCTCCCCAGCGCCCGGAGCAGGAGGCGCCCCAGGCGGCACGCGGGGTTGAAGCAGAGCGCGCTCTCGAAGTCGAGGACAAGCGGCGTGTCCTGTTCGGAGATGAGCAGGTTGCTGCGGTGCTTGAGGTCCAGGTGGACGACGCCGCGGGCGTGCATCTCGGCGACCATTCGGTCCAGCCTTTGCGTGACGGCCTCGGCACGGCCCGGTTCCAGCTCGCGCCTGCGCGCCTTGCGGCCTTCCAGGAGCGTCATCGCCACGCAGAAGCGGTCGGGGCGGCCGCGGAATCGGGGCACCCCGTCCAGGCCGCTCAGCGCCCGGAGGGCGCGGGCCTCGTGGCCCGTCCCGATCACGCCGAGGCGCCGCCAGATGCCGCGTTTGGCGGCGTAGTCCTTCAGCACGACGGGGCCGTCGGCAGTGTCATAGACGAACAGGTCCGCCTTGTACGGAAGCCCCCGCCGGAGCACCCGGGAGGGAAGCTCACGCAGGTCGTCGCGCGTCAGCTCGGGGCGGCTGTCCATGGGGCGCCGATGGCGAAGGTCAGGTGGGCCCTGCGGAGCCGGCGGCATGGCCGGTGGGGCCCGCATTCTCGACATCACACAGGACGACCCGCGGCGGTGCCCCGGGCGCAGAGATGGCGCGTCGCGCGGCATCGGCGTCCGGCATGCGGGCCTCTCCGCACGCGGCTACTGTGCCGCGAGCGCCGTGAGGGCATGGACCGTGCGGGATCGCGGCGCGCTGCGGCCGGTCTCCCAGTTGGAGACGGAATTCGCCGACACCCCGAGCTTGTCCGCCAGTTCCCTCTGGCTCAGCCCTGCCTTCTGACGGATCTCCCGCACCTGTTCGCTCGACAGCCCGGAGGCGGGCGGGGTTGAGGCGGTCGGCACCCGGCCGAGTCGTTCGGCAACGTCGGCGGTCGACAGGCCGGCCAGTTCCGCCAGGGCCGCGCGGTTCTTCCTCGTGGGCACGGCCTTGCCGGCCTCCCACAGGGCGATGGACGCGGGCGAGACGGACAGCAGCGCGGCCAGGGCGGCCTGCGTGATGGCCAACTGGTTGCGGAGCTTCTTCAGTTGCTCGGGCTTCAGCGCAGCGGGCGCCTGAGCGCGTCCCAGTGCGGCGTCGACGTCGGCGGGCGCCATGCCGCGCAGCGTGACGATCTGGGCCAGATTCGCCTTGCGGGGACGCGAGCGCCCCGATTCCCAGGCCGTCACCGTCACCGCGGAGACCTCGAGCAGTTTCGCCAGATCCTTCTGCGTCAGCGACAGACGCTTGCGCAGGCTCTTCAGGGTGCGGGGAGAGAACCGTGCGTTGTCCACCGTCTCCTCGTCGGCCGGCGGCACGGCCATCTCGCTCTCGCGGACGCTCACAAGTTCGCCCACGGTGCCTTCGATCGCCTGTATCTCCTTGCGGAGGCTCCGCACCTCGCGCGTCAGTTCGCGTACGCGCGCGGCGGTGTCGCCGTAGACCTGGTTGGCGATCCGCTTGCTGTGGTACTGGACCAGGTCTCTCAATGCATCCTCAACACGCGACATCGTGTTCCTCCCGGCAGGGCTCCGGCTCTCAGAAGAATCCCGAACAGCATGACATTGCGCCATTATCGCCGAAATGTCGGCCCTGTGCAATGCGCGGTGGCCTGGCTGGACGTTCTGTCGCTTATGCACAACATGGCAGTAATGTTGGTCATCCTCCGAGGAACGGCGCGCTGCTACGGCGCGTTCGCTCTCCGCAGGGAGGCCGGCCGGGCACAAGTCACTGCGTTTCCGACGGACCGATGGCGCACGGTTTCGCGCGCGAGTTGTGGATGGTAGACTGAACGCTCTGGGGACCGGCTTCGACAACGGAAGGGAACGCCCATGTTGGATGCACGCCGTTCGGCCGTCGTACTGTGCCTGTTCATCCTGGCCGCCGTGTCGCGGTCGGCCGCTGCCGAGGCGGCCGACCCGGCCGATCCTCTGCCCGTCGATCCGAACGTGCGCGTCGTCGTGTTGCCGAACGGTCTGGAATGCTGGCTGCGTGCGCACTCCACGCCGCCGGAACGGGTGGGCATGTGGCTGCACGTGGGCAGCGGTTCCATCAATGAGCAGGAGGATCAGCGGGGGCTTGCCCATTTTCTGGAGCACATGGCCTTCGAGGGCAGCGAGCACTTCCCGCCGGGCGAGTTGGTCCGCTACTTCGAGTCCATCGGCCTGACGTTCGGCCGCCACCAGAACGCGTTCACAAGCTTCGACCAGACAACGTACGTCCTGACGCTGCCGAACACGGACGAGGAGACCATCCGCAAGGGCCTGTTGTGCATGGCGGACTTCGCCTTCCGCCTGAGCCTGCCGCCGGAGCAGATCGAGCGTGAACGCGGCGTGATCCTGGAGGAGATGCAGGCGCGCAAGGGGCCCGGGCAGCGGACGTTCGAGCGACTGCTGCCGATCGTCCTGCCGGGGTCTCGCGTGGCGGAGAGGGTGCCCATCGGGCTGGAGGAGGTCGTGCGCGCCGCCGGGCGCGAGCAGTTCGCCCGCTACTACCGGACCTGGTACCGGCCCGACAACAGCGTGCTGATGGTCGTCGGCGACGTGGCTCTCGACGCCATGGAGGCGATGGTGCGCGATGCGTTCGCCGAGTGGCCGGCGGCCGAGGACCCCGCCGCCGACGCCGACCCGGGCATCGTGCCCTATGCGGAGGCACGCGCCGACGTCATCACCGACCCCGAGGTGACGCGTGCCGACGTGGCCGTCATCCGCGTGCGGCCGATCGAGCGGATGCAGACGGTGGGGGACTTCCGGCGTTCGCTCGTGGACGGCATGGGGCGATGGATCGTGAACCGGCGGCTCAACCAGATGGTCAACGAGGGCCGGGCGCCGTTTCAGAACGCCGCCCTTCACAAGAGCACGCTGTGGAACGTGTGCACCTACCTGGAGGCGGAGGCGTCCGGCTCCCCGGAGCACTGGCGCGAGATGCTGCGTGCAATCGCCGTCGAGGTCAGGCGGGCGCGGGAACACGGCGTGCTGCCTTCGGAACTCGACGACGCGCGCCGCGCCACGCTGGCCTCGGCGGAACAGGCCGCGCGCGTTGAAGGCACGCGGGACACCCGTTCCCTGCTGGGCGAGATGAACGGCCTGGTATCAGAGAGACGCAGGCCCATGTCCGCCGCTCAGCGCCGGGACCTCATCGTGGCTCTGCTGGACTCGGTGACGGCCGACGAGGTGGCCGAGTCGCTCCGGCGGGACTTCTCGCTCGACGATGCGCTGGCGCTGGCCACCATGCCCGAGGCGGAGGGGCAGGCACCGCCCTCCCCGGACGAACTGCTGGCCGTGCTGGCCCAGGCGCGAGCCGACGCCGTCGTGCCGCCGGTCGAACGCGAGCGCCCCGCCGCCCTTCTGGAACGCGAACCCGCCCCCGGCGCCGTCGCGCGGCAGGAGCTGGACCCGGACCTGCAGATACTGTCCGCCACGCTGGCGAACGGCGTGCGTATCCACCTGCGCAGCATGGACTTCAAGAAGGATGAAGTGCTGGTGCGCATCGTCCTGGCCGGCGGCGTGCCCTGGGAGACGGCCGGCAGCCGCGGACTGAGCGAGGCGGTCGTTGCCGCCTTCCAGCAGCCGGCGACCTCCCGCCTGTCCTCGACCGACGTCCGCGACCTGCTGACCGGCAGGAACGTGGGGCTGACCGGCAAGTGCGCCCGCGACCGGATGGTCATCGAGGTTGCCGGAACGCCCGACGACATCGAGGAGGGCCTCCGCCTGGCCCATGCCCTGCTGACCGATGCCGTGCTGGAGCCCTCGGCGCTGAAGACCTGGCGCCAGAAGACGCGACAGGAGCTGGAGGGCCGGCGCACCGACGTCCGGGCGCAGCTCTGGGATGCCGTCGACGGCACGCTGAGCGGCGGCGATCCGCGCTTCGCCCCTCCGACGCTCGCCCAGGTGGACGGCATCCGGATTGCCGATGCGCAGCGCTGGCTGGATCGGATCGTGGGCACGGCGCCGATCGAGGCGGCGATCGTGGGCGACATCGACCGCGACCGGGCCCTGGAACTGGCACTGCGCTACCTGGGTTCCCTGCGCCGGCGTCCGGAGATCGGGCCGCTCTCGCCCGAGCTGCGCCGGACAGTGCCCTCGCCCGGCCCCCTGACGGCGGAGGTGCCCGTGGACACGGTCACGCCCACGGCGGCTACGCTGGTGGGTTGGCGCGGAGCGGACTGGGCCGACGTGAAGGACCGGCGCGTGCTCCAGATCGCCGCGCAGATCATGACCAGCCGCCTGCGCGAGGAAATGCGCCAGCAGCGGGGACTGGCCTACTCGCCCTACTGCACCGCCATCCCGGCGCAGACGTATCCCGGCACGGGGCTTCTGGCGGCGGTGCTGGCCGGGGACCCGGCCAATGCCGACGAGGCGGCGCAGTTGATGCGCAACGCGATCGAGCGGTTTGCGGCGGACGGGCCCACCGAGGACGAGATGGCGACGGTGCGCAAGCAGTTCGCGAACCAGATCGAGACCCAGATGAAGGAGCCGCGCTACTGGCTGGGCGTCCTGGCGGACCTGGACTACGTCGGCACGCACCTGAAGGACGTAAAGGAGGTCATGGAGAAATACCTGTCCTACACGGGGCGCGACCTGCAGGAGACGGCCCGCAGGTATGTGACCGAGGAGCGGCGCATCCAGGTCGTGGCGCGGCCGCGCTGACGGATGCCGACCGCACGGGGGTCCCGGGACAACGATCGCCTGCGCGCATGTGCCTCCCGGGCGCGCAGGCGACCCCCAGCCCCGTCCGTCGGTTCACGGCCGTGTCGGATCCCCGCGAGACTCGGGGGGGAGGACGGATCAGAAGACGTTCAGCAGGACGTACATGCCGAGCGAGCCGGCCAGGACCACGGCCGCGAGCCTCAGCAGGCCGGCTGCGTTGGCGAACACCGACGTTCTGAAGTACTCGCTGGTCACGACCAGGCAGACGTGCACGGGCGAGAGAAGCTGTCCCACGTGGCCGAACCCGTATGCCAGCGCCGTCGCCGCCATGCGGGTCGCCGCGCTCGGGTCCTCGCCGATCAGGCTCATGACGATCGGGAAGCTGGCCCCCACGAAGCCGATGGCAAGGCCCGTGGCCAGTCCGCTGACCAGGGGCAGGAGCATGACGATGGCCGGCACGGGGATGCCTGAGTCGGCCATCTCGGCGTGCATGTGCGCCACCAGCGTCCGGCCGTCCGGCAGCGTGGCCTCGATGAAGGCGCCGTAGATGCGCACCACCATGACCAGGAGGACCATCTTGCCGGCCTGGCGCGAGAGCAGCACGTCCCGCCACTGCGCGCTCCGGATCGGACGCTGGACCTGGAGCACCGCCATCGCGCCGCACAGGCCCAGCAGCATGGGAAGGTAGCGGTTCATCGCCGGCAGGCCGGGGCGGACCGACGAGAGCCCGGCGTGGGCCAGCCGGACCACGCCGTAGCAGCCGATCACCACCAGGATCGGCAGCATGGCGCTCAGCGTCCGATGGGCTCTGCGGGCACCGGGTGCGGGGGCCGGCCCCGCCTCGGCCGGTATGCGCCGCAGCAGGAAGAGCCAACCCGCCGCGACGGCGCAGAGGGTGAGCGGCACGCCCAGGACCATGAACTGCCAGACCTCGAGCTTCGTGATCTGCATCGCGAGCAGCACGCCCGGGTAGAGCGGCCACCAGTACTCCCAGATGTGACGGAACCAGTGATTGGCCAGGGCCTTCGTGCGCGCCGGCAGGGCGCCTTCCGCATCGCAGCTCTCCACCAGCGGCGCGCTGAAGATCGCCCCGCCCGGCATCGGCAGCAGGCCGATCAGGGCCGGCAGCACCGCCATCGCCGCCCGCCTGCTGACCAACCCGCGCACCGAGTCCAGCAGGTCTCCCATCACCCCGCTGGCGGACATCTGTGAACTGAGCGCGATCACCTGGTAGACGACGACCAGGAGGAGGGCATTGTCCGGCGACCAGACGGACGCCCACACGATCCGCCCCATCGCGGCCGCCGGGTGGCCGGACCAGACTGCCAGCACCAGCGCCCCCACGGCCAGCGAGACGACCAGTTGTCCGCAGGCGCGGTTGACGATCAGGATCAGCGCCAGGGCGACGAACACCTTGACCAGGACAGGGGCGGACAGCAGCATGTTCCACATGGCGGGGGACCTTCCGGGCGGCGGCCGGCCAGACGGACGAGCCGTCGATTCTACCCGTCCCGCCGTCCGCCCGCAAAAGTCCGTGGACACCCGCCCCGCCGGCCCGCTACGATCTTGTGTGCGGACACGGGAATGCACAGCCCCCCCGACAAGGACCCCACGCCATGGCCAGGCACCAGTGGCTCACGCCCCGTCAGAAGGGCATCGTCCGGCGCTACTACGAACACAAGGAGACGCTCGGCACCCAGAAGCTGAGCGAGATCGTCTCGGAACTCTACCTGTGCGAGGACGCCGGGAAGGCGGAGCGGCTCTGGCAGCAGGCCCTGACCGCGCTGAAGAACGCCGGCGTCCACGAGGCCCGCGCCAAACGCATCGTGGAGGGGCGCAACCTGGAGCGGCTTGCGCATGTCCTGGAAGAGGTGTTCTGACCCCCGGCGGGGGCGGTCACCCGACCGGTTCCGCCCCGCCGAACAGACGGGAGAGGACGCTCCATATCTGCGGCCAGAAGACGACGAGGGCGATGATGAGGGCCAGCAGGACGGCCGCCTGAATCAGCAGGGGGGCGAGTCGCTTCATGCGGAGCCTGCGCGTGTAGGCCCGGTTCTGCTGCTCGATGTCTCCCATCAGCGAGTGCAGTTGGGCACGTACGGTGCCCGGCTGCGTCGGAGCGTCGCGGTCGACCGGGGCGCTCCGGCCCCGGGGAAACTCCGGCTGAAGCTCGCGGAAGGCGCCCGCGGGCTGCCAGGCCCCGTGTGTGCCCGCGCGTCGCGCGGGCGTATCCCGCGACACCTGGCCCTTGCGGATACGCTCGCGCAGGGCCGGCAGAGAGAACCGTCGGACCTCGACGCCGCCACCCTCCGCCACCCGCATGTCCCACTGGCCGGCGGCCGCCTCGGGCTTCTGCAGGCCGAGCTCGCGCCGGATGTCGCGTTCGCCGAGGCACCGTTCGTCGATGAGGCGGCACAGTTCGCGCGCGGACTGGACGCGATCCTCCGGCTTCTTGGCCAGCATGTGCTCGATCAGGGCCGAGACGGCCCGGGGCACGTCGGGGCGAACCGAGATCGGCGGGCGGACCGGCTCCTTTGCGTGTCGGGTCAGGATCTCCCAGGGCGTGGAGCCGTCGAACGGCACGGCGCCGGTGACGAGGTGGTACCAGGTGGCGCCGAGCGAGTAGATGTCGCTGCGCACGTCGGCCTTCTTGGCATCCGTGCTCTGTTCGGGCGCAGTATAGAGAGGCGTGCCCATGCCCGTTCCGGTGAGGGTCAGCGCCGTCGTCTCCGCGTCGACCTGGCGTGCAAGCCCCAGGTCGGCGATCTTCACGACGCCCTCCCGCGTGATCATGAGGTTATCGGGCTTGATGTCGCGGTGGATGACTCCGGCCTCGTGTGCGCAGGCGAGGCCCTCGGCGGCCTGTCGGATGATGTCCGTTGCCCTGGCCACGGGCAGGGCGCCGTGCTTCTTCACAAGGTGGCGGGCATTGGTCCCGTCGATGAACTCCATGGCGAAGTAATAGCGGCCCCGGTCCTCGGCGACGGCAATGCCGCGCACGATGTTCCTGTGCTGGAGCCGGATGCCCGCCTGAGCCTCCCGGAAGAAGCGTGCCAGGAAGGAGCGCTGCTTGGCCAGATGGGCCGCCAGCAGCTTCACAGCCGCCGGCTCATTCGCGGGGCCCCGGCAGAGCCAGACGCTGCCCATGCCGCCTTCGCCCAGCTTGCGCAGGACCGTGAACTCGCCCAGCGTCTCCACGTCCAGATCGCCTGCGAGGTCCTGGAGCTTCTCGGCCGTGTCCTGGTCAAGCATGCCGTTGAGGACGGCACAGTCCCAGAGCGGGATGTTCGAACCGTGGGCGCGCTTCTGCCCCTGGTATTCCAGGCAGGCCTTCACCTGGTCGGGGCTGAGCGCCTTGCGTTCGACGGCGACGTGCGCAAACCGGTTCTCCTGCGGTGTCGCCATACGGCTCCCCCTGTGCCCCCCCCGATGCCGGCCGCCGAACAACGGCAGGCGAGAGGGCCTGCAGCCTCTCTGCACACACGCGGATCTCAACGCTGAAGATGGCCGCCGCATTCCGGCAGAAACCCCCATCTCAGACGCCAGTCTATGATCCGCCGCTGGGCCTGTCAATGACGAAGTCCCCATGTGTGGGCGCCGTCTGCAGGGGCCCCGACCGGCCCTGCGGCGGCGCATCCCGGCGGCCCCTCTGCCCGACGGGCAGCGGGCTCGGGGCCGGCCGAAAGCGGCGCCCGGGCGTTTGCGGGCGCGGAGACGCCGACCTATAATCGAATCGAGACGTTGCGGGCGGCATCCGGGCGATCGGCCCGGGGCGGGGCGGCTCCCCGCGGCCATGTTGCCCGTCGGGACGGCCTCGTTCGAGGCGCAGGAACGGAAGAGGAAGCTCACGATGGAGTATGCCATACTGGGCAGGACGGGACTGAAGGTCTCACGGCTCGGCTTCGGGTGCATGCGGCTCCCGATGGCGACGGCCACGGCGGTCGATCGCGACCAGGCGATCCCGCTGCTGCGCCGCGCCGTCGATCTGGGCATCAACTACTTCGACACGGCGGTCCACTACTGCGGCGACGACAGCCAGCGCGTGCTCGGGGAGGCCATGGAGGACATCCGCGACCGCGTCATCCTGTCCACCAAGAACCATCATTACGACAAGGCAGACGTCGCCGGTTGGTGGCGCAACCTGGAGGACTCGCTCGAACGGCTGCGCACCGGCTGCATCGACGTATATAACTTCCATTACCTGGATTACGACAAGTATGAGAAGTCGCTCGCCGGCGACGACGGGCTCTACAAGCAGATGCTGAAGGCCCGCGAGCAGGGCCTGATCGCGCACATCTGCTGCTCGTTCCACGGCCCGGTCGAGTCCATGAAGAAGCTGGTCGATACGGGCGCCTTCGAGTCGATCACCTGCCAGTACAACCTGCTGGACCGCCACTTGGAGGAGGGCATCGCCTGCGCCGCCGAGCACGGCATGGGCGTGACCATCATGGGCCCGGTGGGGGGCGGCCGGCTGGGCTATCCGAGCCCGCAGGCGCGCGAGATCGTCGGCGACGTCCAGAGCACGCCCGAGCTGGCCCTGCGCTTCGTCCTGTCGAACCCCCACGTCACGATCGCCCTGTCCGGCATGAGCACGATGCAGATGCTCGAGGAGAACGTGGCAACCGCCTCGACGGCCGGCACGCTGAGCGAGGGGGACAACCGCCGCATCGCCGCCGCCATCGAGGAGCGCCGCGAGCTGATGGGCCTCTACTGCACCGGCTGCGGCTACTGCATGCCGTGCCCGGCGGGCGTGGACATCCCGGCGAACTTCGAGATACTCAACCTGGAGCGCGTCTTTGGGCTCACCGAGCATGCGCGGAACCGCTACCGGGCGCTGGCGGGCAAGGCGGCGCTCTGCCGGCTCTGCGGTCAGTGCGTGAAGGAGTGCCCGCAGGACCTGGACATCCCCGTCCGCCTGGCCGAGACGGTTGCCGCGCTCGACCCGCGCGCGGGAACCGTCGGCGGATGGCTCGAATGGCAGGGCGCCTCGCGCGCCCGCGGCGGCGCCGTGAAGCTGAAGCTGCGCTACCAGTTGAAGAACTTCACGGACCGCGACTACGGGAGCGTGCGCGTGGAGTTCCAGCCGCTCGCGGGCCAGGAAATCGAGCCGGGCGAGGCGCGGTTCCGCTCCCTGAAGGCCTATGCGCGCCGCCACAAGGATCTGGAAGTGACCCTGCAGACGCCTCTGACGGCCCTGGACCTGCGGGCGCTCGTGAGCTGCGATCAGACGCACCAGGTGGACCACATCCGCGTGCCGCTGGCGGTTGCCCGCCGCGTTGCCGACTACCGGCTCGACGCCCGCGTGCGCCGGCCGGGCATGGTGCACGTGCCGTGGGCCGGCCGGCCGGACGGCGCCGCCCCGCACAGCTTCGACGTGGTCGCAGCCTATGACCGCACGAACCTCTACGTGGCCGTGGACGTTGAAGACGACCTGCTCGACGCCGCCGCCAAGACCATCGAGGGGTGGTGGCAGGAGGCGGACAGCCTGAGCATCTGCCTGGACGGCCGCGCGCCGGAATCGGTCGGCCGCGAGGGCCGCGGAGCCGGCGTGGTCGTCCTCACGATCTACCCGCCGGCCGACCCCGCTGCGAAACCGCAGGTCTCCGGCCCGGCCGGAACGCAGGTGCGCCTGGCACGCACGCCGGTCGGCTATCGCGTTGACTGTGCGCTGCCGTGGAAGGTATTCTCGCAGGTCCGGGGACGCCCGGATCTGATCGGCTTCGACGTCCTCCTCCGGAGCTTCGACGCACAGGACAGACCGGTCGTCCGGCTCAGCTGGAGCGGCCGGGGCGGCCAGGAGAGGACGGCCGCCGCGTTTGGGGCGCTGGTGCTCGCCTGAGCGTCCCGCGCGGGACCGCACGGCGTTCGTCCGAGGGAGGTGCCACTTGCCCATCGCCGCGCTGACAGCCCTCGAGGGCCTGGCGCTGTTCCTGTTCTTCGTGCTCGGGCTGATCGTGGGCAGCTTCCTGAACGTGTGCATCTGGCGCCTGCCGCGCGGGATCAGCGTGAACTTCCCGCGGCGCTCGCTCTGCCCCCGATGCGGCCATTCGCTGGCCTGGGCGGACAACATCCCGGTGGTCAGTTTTCTGCGGCTGCGCGGCCGGTGCCGCTACTGCAGCGACCCGGTCTCGTGGCGCTACCCCTGCGTGGAACTGATCACGGGCCTCCTGTTCGCGCTCATCTACTTCCGCCAGAGGGTGCAGGTGGGCACGGACCTCGGGCAGGTCGTCGTCATGCTGCTGCTGGCCGCCCTGCTGGTCGTCGCCAGCGGCATCGACCTGGAGTTCCTGATCATCCCGGACGAAATCTCGGCCTTCGGGGTGCTCGGCGGGCTGCTGGCGGGGTTCCTGCTCCCGCAACTGCACGTGGGGCCGCTCAACTACCACACGTTTGAGTCGCTGACGGGGCATGTGCGCCTGGACGGCCTGATCGCCTCGGGTATCGGCGCGGTCGGGGGCGGCAGCATGGTGCTCGCGTTCGCGCTGCTGGGGCAGCTCGTGTTCCGCAAGGAGGCGATGGGGCTGGGCGACGTCAAGCTGATGGCGATGATCGGCGCCTTCTTCGGCTGGAGGGTCGTGTTCATGACGTTCTTCCTGGCACCGTTCGTCGGCCTGCTCTACGGCCTGCCGATGCTGCTCATGAACGACGAGCACGTGATGCCCTACGGGCCGTTCCTGTCCATCGGGGCCGTGGTGACGCTGGTCTTCCGCGACGACATCTGCCGGTACCCCGCCATGCTGGAGGAAGTCGTCCGCCTGCTTGCCGGCTGAACGTCGCACGCGGCGGTCGGTCTGGCAGCCCGTTGAAGACGTCCTCTTGTGGCACAGGCGCCCCCCCCGCGCCGGAAGAACCGGCCGCAGATGACGGGCGGCCTGTGATGCGGTATAATCCGCCGGGGCCGTCGTGTGCCGGGCCCCAGGAGTCAACTGCGAGGATCCCATGAGAGACTGTCAACAACCCCTGATGCTGTTCACCGGCCGGGCAACCTACTACCTGGCCCGCCGCATCGGCGAGAGCCTGAGGACCTTTCCCGGTCTGGCCGACGTGCGGCTGTGCGAGCCGCGGGTGACGCGATTCAGCAACGAGAACCTGAAGGTCAAGATCAACGAGAGCGTGCGCGGCGCGGACGTATTCCTGGTTCAGACCGCCGCCAACGCCGGCCACTGCAGCAGGGGCGTCAACCCCGAACGGGTCAGCGCCGAGGAGGCCGCCGAGCTGTGCCTCTCCGAGAACCTGATGGAGCTGTTCATCACCATCGACGCGCTGCGGGGCGCCTCGGCCGGCCGCATCACCGTGGTGGCGCCGTACTTCCCGTACGTGCGCAGCGACAAGAAGGACGAGCCGCGCATCAGCATCTCCGCCCGCCTGATGGGCCAGCTCATGCACCAGGCGGGCGCCGACCGCGTCCTGACCGTCAACCTGCACAACCTGCAGATCATGGGCTTCATGCCCATGGCCTGCGACCAGCTCGACGCCAACCCGCTGATCGCGGAGTACTTCCGCTGCCACATGGACACCGAACGGCTGGGCGTGCTGACCACCGACGCCGGCGGCGTGCGCATCGGCACCGTCTACGCCGAGCGGCTGAACCTGCCGCTGGCCGTCTGCGACAAGCGGCGATGGGCCGACAACGAGGACCCGGAGATCCGCGCCGTCATCGGCATCGAGGGGCTGCAAGGGCGCGAAGTGGCGATCTTCGACGACGAGATCCTGACGGGCGGCACGATGTGCCGGGCCATCTCGGCGCTGAAGGACAAGTTCGGGCTGCCCGTGTCGTATATCTCCTGCGTGCACCCCGTCTTCGGCAACGGAGCGGCCGAGCGGCTCCTGTCCACGGGCGTCAAGCGCATCGTGTGCACGGACACCCTGCCGCCGCCGGAAGCGAACGACCGCGTCCGAGTCGTCAGCGTGGCGCCGCTGCTGGCGGCCGCCATCAACAACATCCACACGAACCGGTCCGTCACGAGCATCTTCCGCGAACAGGACTCCCTGTTCGGCGCCCAGAGCGAACCGTCGTGACCGCCATGGCCGAACGACCCGCCATCGAAGACCTGCTGGCCGCCGCCGTGGCCGAGCACGTGCCGATGTCGGTGGACGAGGTGCGCGCGCTGATCTCGGTGCCGCCGGCGGCGGACATGGGCGACTACGCGCTGCCGTGCTTCCCGCTGGCCAGGGCACTGCGCAAGGCGCCGAACGCCATCGCGGCCGAGCTTCAGACCCTCGTGCGCCTGCCGGACGGCATTGTGGCGTCGCGCGCCGTCGGGCCGTACCTGAACTTCTCCGCCGACCGCGCCGGGCAGACCGCATGCATCCTGGCGGCCATCTGCCGCGCCGGCCGCCTCTACGGCGCCGCCGAGGTCGGTGCGGGCCGCACCGTCGTGTTCGAATACAGCAGCCCGAACATCGCCAAGCACCTGGGCGTCCATCACCTCCCGGGCACCATCATCGGCCGCACGCTCTGCCGGATCTTCGAGCGGCTGGGCTACACGGTGGTGGCCGTCAACTTCCTGGGCGACTGGGGCACGGGGTTCGGCAAGCTGATCGCCGCCGTCGAGCGCTACGGCGTCGACGACGTCGCCTCGCTGACGGTGGACGACCTGCAGGGGCTCTACGTGCGTTACAGCCGGGAGGCGGAGGAGGACCCCGCGCTGACGGAGGCGGCGCGCGCAGCCGCGCTGCGCCTGGAGCGGGGGGAGAAACGCGCGGTCCACTGCTGGGAGACCTTCCGGGCGGTGAGCCTGGCCGAGTTCGAGCACGCCTACGAACGCCTGGGCGTCGCCTTCGACCGCTACACGCCGGAGAGCGAGTACCGCGGCCGCATGGCCGAGACGCTGCGCAGCATGCAGGAGGCCGGCGTCGCCGTCGAGAGCGAAGGCGCCCTGATCGTGCGATTCGACGCGGAGGAGATGCCGCCGCTGCTGGTGCGCACCGGGGACGGCCGGAGCCTGTACGCCACGCGGGACATCCCGGCCGCCATCGACCGCTGGGAAACCTACCGGTTCGACCGCTCCGTCTACGTGGTGGGCAACGAGCAGTCGCTCTACCTGAACCAGGTTCGCGCCGCGCTCCGGCGGATGGGGCACGAGTGGGCGGACCGGGTCGTGCACGTCAACTTCGGCCTGATCAAGTTCCTCGACGCCGAGACGGGCCAGGCCCGCAAGGGCAGCACGCGGCGCGGTGAGCTTCTGCTGCTGGAGGAGGTGCTGGACGAGGCCGTTGCGCGGGCCCGGGTGAAGATCGCCCAGAACGCCGATCGCTTCGAGGAGGGCGCCGACCTGGACGCCCTGGCCGAGCAGGTGGGCATCGGCGCCGTACTCTTCCGGCAGATGTCCGTGCGGCGCACGCGCGACGTGGTCTTCGACTGGGATCGGATGCTCGACTTCGAAGGCGACACGGGCCCGTACGTGCAGTACGCGCACGCCCGCCTGTGCAGCATCCTGCGCAAGGCCGGGGGCGAGGTGCCCGAACAGGTCGATTTCGGCCTGCTGTGCATGCCGGAGGAGTGGACGCTCGTGCGGCACCTGGAACGCTTCCCGCGGACGATCCTCCGGGCCGCGCGGGAGTACGAGCCGTCGGTGATCGCCACGCACCTGCTCGAGCTGTGCGCCGACTTCAGCTCCTACTACAGCGCCGGCATGAAGGAACCCGATCGCCGCGTTCTGTGCGAGGACGAGCGGGTGCGGGCCGCCCGTCTGAAGCTGGTGGACGCCGTCCGCCACGTGATCCGCTCCGGACTGGAGCTGCTCGGCATCGCTGTGCCCGAACGGATGTGACAGGAGGGCGCGCCGGGACGATGGCTGACCTGAAGGCAGTCTTCTTCGATGTGAGCGGCACGCTCTGGGACGCCAACGCCTGCGCCCTGCACCTGTTGGAGATCGTCGTCTCGAAGTTCAGCCCGCCTCTGCCCCGGGAAGACCCGGCGCACGTCATCCGCCGGTTCAACGCCGCCTTCCTGAACCAGCCCACCCGCCGCCACGTCCGCGAAAGCCGGCCGTTCTCCCGCCTGAAACGCTTCGAGGGACTGCTGGAGGGCTACGGACTGACGCGCCACGGCCTGGCGCAGGACATGAGCCGCACCTACGACTCCGCCCGACGCCTCTGCATGCGCCGGTTCCTGCGGCCCGACGCGCACCCGGTCCTGGGGGAACTCCGGCGCAACGGCCTGCAGTGCGGCGTCATCCTGAACGGTTCCCCGGCCGTGCAGCGTCACATGCTCGAGTGCCTCGGGCTCGAGACGCGCCTCGACCATGTCGTGCTGGGCCAGGTGGAGGGCTACGCCAAGCCCGACGTGCGGCTGTTCCGGCGCGCCCTGGATGCCGCCGGGACCGCCCCGGACCAGATGCTCTACGTCGGCGACAGCCCGCTGACCGACGTGTTCGGGGCGGTCCGCGCGGGCATCCGCACCGCCTGGTACCAGACCGGCCTGCGCCGGCTGCCGCAGGGGTTCCCCCCGCCCGACTTCACCATCCGCAGTCTCTCCGAAGTGCTCGACATCGTCGCGTAGGCCGGCGGCGCCCGGTCGCGTTCCGCCGCCGGTCGGGGCGGCGCGGTCTCCGGCCATGCCAACCGGTTGCGCGGCGGCTGCCCGGGGCGGTATGATGAGCGAAACGGGGATCTTCGCAGAGGGACGGCGCCCGCATGATCTGGCTGATGGACTGCGTGTACCTGGCCGTGGGCGCGTTCCTGCTGCCGTTCTGGCTGTTGAAGATCCCCACCGCGCCCAGGTACCGGGCGGGAATCCTGCAACGGCTGGGGCTGAGCCCCCGGCTGGACCCGGGCCGCAGACGCCTCTGGATCCACTGCGCGAGCGTGGGCGAGGCCGCCATCCCCACCATGCTGGTGGCCGACTTCCGGCGGCGCTTTCCCGACTGGCAGATCGTCTTCTCAACCAACACGGACACCGGCGCCGCGCGTCTGCGCGAACTCCATCCGGGCGCCACGGTCTTCTACCTCCCGCTGGACCTGTCGCCCTGTGTGGCGCTGGCCCTGCGCCGGATCGCCCCGACCGTGCTGCTGCTGGTGGAACTGGAGTTCTGGCCGAACCTGACGGGCGCCTGCGCCGAGCGGGGCGTGCCGATCGGCATCATCAACGGCCGCATTACGGGCGGCTCGCAGAGGATGCTCAAGGCCATGTCGCGCCTGTGGCCGCGGCTGTGGCGGGGCGTGAGCGTCTGTTGCGCCCGGGGGCCGGACGACGCGGAGGGGTTCATCCGGGCCGGGCTCGCGCGCGAGCGCGTCTTCGACTGCGGGATGCTCAAGTGCGACCAGCCGCCCGCCGAGCCGCTGCCGGAGGAGCTGGCGCGGCTGCAGTCGATGTTTCAAATCGCGGCGGGCGCGCCGGTTCTGGTGGCCGGCAGCACGCGGGTAGGGGAGGAGTCGATCCTCGCGGCGGCGTATCGAGACCTGATCAGCAAATACAGGCGCCTGCGCATGATCGTGGTGCCGCGGCACGTTGAGCGAGCCCGGGAGGCCGTGGCGGCCGTGCGCGGCCGCGGCCTGCCGGCCGTGACCAAGACCGACCTGGACCTGGGCCGCGCGACCGCCGACGGAACCGAGGTGATCGTCGTGGACACGATCGGGGAGCTGTCGGCGTGCTACGCGCTCGCCACGGTGACCTTCGTGGGCGGAAGCCTGCTGCCGCCCGGCGGAGGGCAGAACGTCATGGAGGCGGCCGCACTGGGCAAGCCGGTCCTGACGGGGCCCTACACGACGAACTTCCGCACCGAGGTCGAACTGCTGCGCGCGGCCGGCACGGCGGTGCTCGTGCGCACGGCGGCGGATCTGGTCGATGAGGTGGATCGGCTCCTGCTGGACCCCGTCCGCGCACGGGGGATAGGCGCGGCCGGCCGACGGACCGTGGAACGCAACCGCGGGGCCTCCGAGCGGACGTTCCGGCACGTGGAGAAGCTGGCGACCGGCGGGCTTACGACTTGACGCATGGGGGGGCGGCTGCTAACATACGGCTTCCATAACGCGGCACCTCGGGAACCCAACGGAGGTAGACGCCATGGCTCAGGTGGACAAGTTTCTGAGCTTTCTTGTCAAGAATAGCGGTTCTGATCTGCATCTGGTCACCGGGTCCCCGCCGATCGTCCGCATCGACGGCAAGCTTCAGAAGATGAAACTCCCGCCGCTCACCGGCGAACAGGTGAAGTCGCTGATCTACGAGATCATACCCGAGCGGAACCGGAAGGAATACGAGGCGATCAACGACACGGACTTCGCCTACGAGATTGCCGGTGTCGCCCGATTCCGCACAAACGTCTACATGGACCTGAACGGGCCGTCGATGGCCCAGCGTCTGATCCCGTTCGACATCATGACGGTCGACGACCTCGGCATCTCCCCGGAGATCCGGGACCTCATGATGCTCCCGAAGGGCATCGTGCTCTGCACCGGGCCGACCGGCTGCGGCAAGAGCACCACGCTGGCCGCGCTGCTGCACTATGCCAACGAACGCCGGCACGACCACGTGATCACCATCGAAGACCCCGTGGAGTTCGTCCACAGCAACGTCAACTGCATCTTCAGCCATCGGCAGGTCGGCCTGCACACCGAGAGCTTCAAGCGGGCACTGCGCGCGGCCTTCCGCGAGGACCCCGACATCATCCTCGTCGGCGAGATGCGCGACCTGGAAACGACGGCCCTGGCCATCACGGCCGCCGAGACGGGCCACCTCGTCCTGGCCACCGTCCACACGACCACGGCGTCGAGCACGGTCGACCGCGTCATCGACCAGTTCCCCCCGGACCGCCAGGCGCAGATCCGCGTCATGCTGTCCAGCACGCTCAAGGCCGTCATCACGCAGGCCCTCTGCCGGCGCAAGGTCAAGGGGCGGATCGCCGCGTTCGAGATCCTCGTCGTCCACAGCGCCGTGCAGAACCTGATCCGTGAGAAGAAGACGTACCAGCTTCCCTCGACGATCCAGACGGGCCGCAAGTACGGCATGTGCACCATGAACGAGTCGCTCATGCAACTGGTCGAGGACGGCTTCATCGATCTGGAAGAGTCCTTCAGCAAGTCCGTCGACAAGCAGGACATGAACGACCGCGTGAACAACTACCTGCTCGCCCTCGTGCAGCAGGGGCAGATCGCGCCCGTCGAGGCCGTCAAGCAGTCCTACTTCCGCCCCAACATGATCGAACTGCTCCGGGCCCACGGACACGGGAAGAGCCTGCGAGACGTCGATCTGGCCCACCTGGACCTGGCGGACGAGCAGATCATCTGACGGGACGGGGCCGGACCGTTGGACCCCGAGGGGAGGTGACGGCCCGTGCGCTTCTCGGTGGCCCTTCTGGCGGCGTTCGCGGGGCTGGCGCTGGCCGGTTGCCATCGCGGCCAGATTCGCCTGCCGACAGCGGCCGGGGCCGAAGGCCACACCTGGCGCAATCCGGTGGACCTGGAGATCTACCGCGCCCCCGCCCGTGCGCTCCTATACACCGTCGAGCCCCCCGTCGGCTACGCCGAAGCCCGTCACCGGCCGGGCCGTAGCCTTGCGATCGCCCTGCGCCTGAACTGGAACGCCGCCGTTCGCCCGCTGTCCGATGCCTTCGAGCGCCTGGCCATGGAGCACAACGCCGCCGAAATCGCTCTGAGCGACTTCACCGACCGGGAGAGGAACCTGGGCTTCGTCCTGGACGCCCTGAGGCCCCTCAGGGCACGGTTCGACGGGCTGCTGGCCGAGTACGACGACCTCATGTCCGCCACCGAGCCCGACTCCCCCGATCAATACTCGGCTACGAACGCGATTCGAGCCCGGGCACGGCAGATCAACCTGGAGGCTGCCGAGTGCGTCGCGGCCGTCTGCTGCCCCGAATCGCCTCAACACGACCCCGACGCGGTTCACCCTCAGCCGGTGCGGCCATGATCGAGCGCCCCCGCATGACCCGCGAACAGGTGCGGGCGGTCGACCGGATCGCCATGGAACGCTACGCGATGCCGGGCGTCATCCTGATGGAGAACGCCGGGCGCGCCTGCGTCTTGGCCGCTGTCCGGCTGATGGGCGGCGAGGCCGCCGGACGCCGCGTGGGCATCCTCTGCGGACGCGGGAACAACGGAGGCGACGGACTGGTCGTGGCCCGCCACCTGAGCAACGCCGGAGCGCGGGCCGACGTCGTGCTGCTCACAACGGTCGATGAGGCCCTCGAAGCCGGAGGCGATGCCGCCGTGAACCTCCGGATCGTGCGTCATATGGCCCTGCCGCTCCGACAGGCTCCGACCGCTGCAGAGGCGGCCGAGGCCGTCGGCGGCCTGCTGGACGCCGACCTGATCGTGGACGCCATGCTGGGCACGGGAGCCCGCGGCGAGGTGCGCGAACCGGTGCGTTCGGCGATCGAAGCCCTCCAGGGATATGAGGGCCCCGTCCTGGCGGTCGACGTGCCGTCGGGGCTCGACTGCGACACGGGCCGCCCGATGGGCGCCTGCGTGCGTGCCCGGTGCACCGTCACGTTCGTCGCCCGCAAGGTCGGTTTCGACGAACCCGGGGCCGGGGCCTGGACGGGCGCCGTCGAGGTGGCCGACATCGGCGTCCCGCGCGCCGTCCTGGACGAAGTGGCGTAACGCTGGAGAGAGGGGGACGATGGAGATCTACCTGAGCGCGCCCCTGTTCACGCAGGAACAGAGGCGCTGGAATCGCCTGGTCGCGCGGGGGCTGGAGAAGCGCATCGCCGGCGCCCGCGTGGTGCTGCCCCAGGACTACCGCGTCCATTCGTCGTTCAACAAGCGCACCGACTTCCCGCACCTGTTCAGGTCCTGCGTCGAGGGCGCGCGCGAGGCCGACCTGATGGTGGCCGTTCTGGACGGCCCGGACGTGGACAGCGGGACCGCCTTCGAAATGGGCATCGCCTACGAGCGCGACATCCCCATCGTCGGCATCCGCACGGACTACCGCGAGAGCCAGCAGAAGGGCGTGAACCTGATGATCTCCGGCGCCTGCACCGTGCTGCTGCGCGAGATGGCGTTCGGCGAAGACGTCGAACAGCTCCTCAAGGACCTTGCCGACAAGGTCGTGCACGCCCTGAAGCGCACGGGCCGCCGTGCGCCTCCCGGGGAAGAGACATGACGGTGCGGCCGACCGCCGGCAAGCTCATCGCCCTGGGCGTCGCGGCGGTCCACCTCGTGCTTCTCGTCAGCGGAGGGGCTGTCCGGTGGTCGCAGCTTCTCCAGTACCTCGTCTTCCTGCTGCTGGCGCTGGTGCTCGTCTGGTTCCCCGGGCAGATCGGGGAATTCACCGGCTACGTCGGGCGCGGGGGCGGCATCGACGTAGAGACCCCTGCCATCTTGGTGTCGCTCGCCGGCTGGTTCTTCCTCGTGGGTCTTCCCGCCGTGCTGTGGCTGCTGAGCTGAGCGCGCACGAGCGCGCTTCGGCCGGCGTTGACGGTCGGGGAGGGCAGGGTTAGAATGCGCCGGTGCCGCCCTGCGTCGGGCGAGCTTGTCTTGTCCCTCCGTTCCGGAGTGTTCCCATGGCAGCATCCGACCTCCCCGTGGCGCTCGTCACCGGCGCAGGCCAGGGCATCGGCCGGGGCATCGCCCTCCGACTGGCCGCCGACGGGTTTTGTGTCGTCGTGAACGACGTGGTGGCCGACCCCTCGAAGACCGATGCCGGCGCCTACGAGGTCAAGGCGAAGATCGAGGCCGCCGGCGGCCGGGCGGAGGTCTGCCGGGCGGATATCGCGTCCGCCTCCGACCGCCGCACCATGCTCGACTTCCTCGCCGACCGTTTCGGGCGGCTGGACGTGCTCGTCAACAACGCCGGCGTGGCGCCCCGGCAGCGCATGGACATCCTGGAAGCGACCGAAGAGAGCTACGACCGCGTGATGGCCATCAACCTGAAGGGCCCGCACTTCCTCACGCAGGCCGTCGCGCGACGCATGGTCGAATGGAAGAACGCCGGCGTCGTCGAGCAGCCGCGGATCGCCTTCATCACGTCCGTCAGCGCCTACGCGTCCTCGCCCAACCGCGCCGAGTACTGCGTGAGCAAGGCCGGCCTGAGCATGGTCGCCAAGCTCTACGCCGACCGGCTGGCCGAGTTCGGCATCCCGGTCATCGAGATCCGCCCGGGCATCATCGAGACGCCGATGACGTCCGTCGTGAAGGAGAGGTACGACGCCATGATCGCCGGCGGGCTCCTGCCGACGGCCCGCTGGGGGCGTCCCGACGACGTGGCGCGCGTTGTGGGCGCCTTCGCGCGCGGCGACCTGGACTACTCCACCGGCCAGGTCATCGAGGTGGGCGGCGGCTTCGGTCTCCGGAGGCTGTAGCCACATGATCCGACAGGAGACCATCGACTTCGACGGCCTGAGCGTGCCCGTCCGTTCCCTGAACACCGCCGTCATCGGCAGCGGCGCGGCGGGGCTGGCGTGCGCGGCGCGGCTGTTCCGCCTGATGGAGGAGACGGGTGTGCACCGCCCGCAGGACCAGGTGGCGGTGGTCACGCACGGCATGGGAACGGGCACCTCGCACAACGCCGGGTCCGACAAGCAGACCTACTACAAGCTCGGCACGGACGCCGCATCCCCGGACACGCCGGCCGAGTTCGCCGCCACGCTGACGGCGGGGGGCTGCGCCCATGCCGATCTGGCGCTCGTGGAGGGCCTCAACGCGTTGCGCGCCTTCCATCACCTGGTGGACGCGGGCGTGCCGTTCCCGCACAACGCGCGCGGCGGCTTCGTCGGCTACAAGACGGACCACGACCCCAGCCAGCGCGCCACGTCGGCCGGGCCGTGGACATCGCGGTTCATGGTGCGGAAGCTCGCCGCCGAACTGAAACGCTACGGCGTGCCCGTCCTCGAAGGGCTGCACGTGCTGGCCGTCCTGACCGAGGAGTGCGGCGGCCGCCGCGCGGCTTGCGGCCTGCTCTGCATCGACCTGACGGCGCAGGACGGGGCCGGCACCGGCCTGACGCTCTTCCGCTGCCGCAACGTCGTCGCCGCCGGCGGAGGGCCGGGGGAACTCTACGCCATCTCCGTCTACCCCAGGGGCCAGATGGGGCCCTACGCGGCCCTGTTCGAGGCCGGGGCCGCCGCCGAGAACCTCACGGAGTCGCAGTTCGGCCTGGCCTCGCTGGATCCCCGCTGGAACCTGTCGGGCACCTACCAGCAGGTCATCCCCCGCTACTACAGCACCGACGCCGACGGCGGGAACGTCCGGGAGTTCCTGAACCCCTGGTTCGACTCGATGGCGCAACTGGCGACCGCCGTCTTTCTGAAGGGCTACCAGTGGCCGTTCGACCCGGACAAGATCGCCGGGCACGGCTCCTCGCTCATCGACGTGCTCGTGCAGCACGAGACGGTGAACCGCGGGCGGCGGGTGTTCATGGACTTCCGCAGCAATCCGGCGGCCACCGACGGGCTGGAGGCGTTCGACCTGGGCCGCCTGGCGCCTGAGGCGCGGACGTATCTGGAGAGGTCCGGCGCCCTCCAGGCCACGCCCATCGAGCGGCTCGCCCACATGAACCAGCCCAGCATCGACCTGTATGCCGAGATGGGCGTCGATCTGCGGCGGGAGCCGCTCGAGGTGGGCGTCTGCCACCAGCACTGCAACGGCGGCTTTGCGGTGGACACGTGGTGGGAGTCCGGCGTGCCGCACCTGTTCGTCGTCGGCGAACTGGCCGGAACGCACGGCGTCAAGCGACCGGGCGGATCGGCGCTCAACGCCGGGCAGGTGGGCGCGCTGCGCGCCGCGCAGAGGATCGCGCACGTGTACCACGACGCGGCGCCGGACGCCGACGCCTTCCGCAAGGCGGCCGGGAAGGCCGTGCGACGCTTCGCCGAGGAGATCGCCCGGACCCGCGCCGGCGGCGGCCTCGACTGCGCGGAGGTGAAGCGCCAGGTGCAGCGCCGCATGACGGAGCACGCCGGCATGGTGCGCTCGCTGCGCGGCGTGCGCCACGCCCTGGCCGAGGCGCAGGCCCGGTGGCGGGCGATCCGCCGGGAGGGACTCCGCAGCGCCGGGGGCGGCCCGGTCGAGGCCCTGCAGGTGCGCGAACTGGCCCTGGCGCAGATCGGCTTCCTGGCGGCCGTCGAGGGCCTGCTGGCGCGCGGCGGCGGCTCGCGCGGTTCGCACCTGGTCGCCGATCCGGCCGGCCGGCAGCCGCATCCGAAGCTGGGCGATGAGTGGCGGTTCGTGCCGGAGAATCCGTCCCTCCGCAGCGAGGCGCTCGAAGTGGCGTATGATGCCGAGAGCGACGAGTTCCGCACGCGGGCGGTTTCGCTCCGGGAGGCGCCGGCCGAGGAGTTCTGGTTCGAGAACACGTGGGCGGAGTTCCGTCGCGGCGACGTCTTCGCGCGGGACGAAGGCGACCGCCCCCGCCCCTACCGGTGAGCGCAGCCATGGCCGACGGGCGCGAGGCCCCCAAGATCCGACGCGTGGCGTCCCTGACGACGCCGGACGAGTTCCGCCGGCACGTGGCGGGCCTGGGCATCGAACTCCCCCTGGACGACGCGGCGGAGTCCGGCGACGGCGCCCCGCTGGCACAGCCCTGGCGCCTGCCGAACGGACGCATCATCGGCAACCGCTGGTGCATCCACCCGATGGAGGGGTGGGACTGCGCGGCCGACGGCCGTCCGACGGAACTCGTGCACCGTCGCTGGCGGCACTTCGGCCGCAGCGGCGCCAAGCTTATCTGGGGCGGCGAGGCGGCGGCCGTGCGCCATGACGGCCGGGCGAATCCCCGCCAGCTTGTGATCAACGACGACACGGTCGGCGACGTCGCCGCGCTGCGCACGGCCCTCGTGGACGAACACCGCGCGGCGTACGGCCGCACCGACGACCTGCTGGTCGGCCTGCAGTTGACGCACTCGGGCCGCTTCTGCAAGCCCAACGCCGACGACCGTCCCGAGCCGCGCATCGCCTGCCATCACCCCGTTCTGGACCGCCGGCTGGGCATCCCGCCCGATGCGCCGGTCCTCTCGGATACCGAGATCGAGGACATCGCTGCGTGCATGGTGCATGCGGCGGGGCTGGCCCACAGGGCCGGCTTCGACTTCGTGGACGTCAAGCACTGCCACGGCTACCTGGGCCACGAACTGCTGAGCGCCCGCACCCGGCCCGGCCCCTTCGGCGGCAGCTTCGAGAACCGCACGCGCTTCCTGCGCCTGGTCGTCGAGGGCATCCGGCGCTCCGTGCCCGACCTGCTGATCGGCGTTCGGTTCAGCGCCTTCGACACCGTGCCTTTCCACGCCGGCCCGGACGGCACCGGCGTGCCCGATGAGCACCCCCTGCCGTACCCGCATGCGTTCGGCGCCCGCCCCGAGGATCCCCTGCAGCTCCAGCTCGACGACGCCCGGCAGCTCCTGGGCCTGCTTCGGGACCTGGGCATCCACCTCGTAAACATCACGGCGGGAAGCCCTTACTACAACCCCCACGTGCAGCGCCCCGCACTCTTTCCCCCGAGCGACGGCTACAGGCCGCCGGAGGACCCGCTCGTGGGCGTCGCGCGTCAGGTCCAGGCCACCGCCCGCCTGAAGGCCGACTTCGCCGACCTGCTCATGGTCGGTTCGGCCTACACCTACCTGCAGGAGTGGCTGCCGCACGTCGCCCAGCACGTCGTGCGCACGGGCGGGGTGGACTTCGTCGGCATCGGGCGGATGGTGCTGTCCTACCCCGAACTGCCGGCCGACGTGCTGGCCGGGCGGCCGCTGGACCGCCGCCGCATCTGCCGCACGTTCAGCGCCTGCACGACCGGTCCCCGCATGGGCATAGTCAGCGGATGCTACCCCCTGGACCCGTTCTACGGCCGCCGGCCCGAGGCGGAGGCGCTCAAGCGCCGCCGGTAGGCGCGCCTGCGAGGCGCGCCTCGCAGGCGTTGCAGTGCCGACGGGCCGGCCATAGAATGGACGGAAGAGACACCGAGCGGCGCGGGAGGGTCGTCGCAGCGCCGGACAGCGGAAACCGTCGATGCTGCTGCCATTCGTAATGTGCGTTCTCATACTGTACGTGCCCCTGCCGGCCGCGCATACCCCGGCTCCGTGGCCGCTGATGCTGGCCGGAGTGGCCGTGCTGGCCGTGCTGAATGCCGCCGCCGGCTGGCTCGGCAGTGGGCTGGCCCTCCGGCTGGGCAGTGTGCGCACCACGCAGGCCGCAATCGAGGCCGACCGCATATTCGCCCTGCTCAAGGGCGGCGTCGTGGGCTTCGTGCTGGCCGACGTCTTCCTGTTCCGCTGGCCGGTCGTTGTGGAGCGGCTCGTCGGCGTCGGCCCCTGGGCGGCCCTGGCCTACGACCTGGTGCTGGTGGCGCCCGCGCTGGTCATGATCCTCACAGCCATGGCCTGGCAGCACCGCTACGAGCACCGCCAGGGGCGCGTCACGCTGCCGCTTGGCCGCTACGTCTGGCTGCGCGCCCGGGTGGAACTGGGCATCCTGCTGGCGCCGTGGCTGATCCTGGTGCTGGCCGGCGGCGTCGCGATGGTCCTGTTCGGCAACCGCCCCTGGGCGGACCTTGCCAACGGCCTGACGACGGGGGCGGTCCTGGTGCTGCTGGTCGTCCTGAGCCCGCTTCTTCTGCAGGCGATCTGGGACACGTCGTCCCTTCCCGCCGGCCCCCTGCGCGAGCGTCTGGAGGCCTTCTGCCGCGCGCAGCGGTTCCGTTGCCGCGACATCCTGGTCTGGCACACGCACCGCCACATGGCCAACGCCGGCGTCGTCGGCCCCACGCCCCTGATCCGTTACGTGATGCTGACCGACGCGCTGCTGCATCACAGTCCGGATGCGGAGGTGGAGGCCGTCTTCGCCCACGAGGTCGCGCACGTGCGCTGCCGCCACCTGCCCTTCTACGTCGCGTTCGGCCTGGCCTTCATCGTCTTTCTGGCCAACCTGCTGGACGCACTGGCCGCGCTGGGGTGGGTCGCCCCGATCGAGGGATCGCTGGGGGCGGTTATGGCGACCGAACACGGGGTGGCCATGCTGGCCTTCGGCGCGTTCTACTGGGTCGTCGTGTTCGGGTATGTCTCGCGGCGGATGGAGCTGCAGGCGGACGTCTACGCCGTCTCCGCCGTCGAAGCGCCCTCCGCGTTCCTGAGTGCGCTGGCGCGGCTGCGCGCGCTGAGTCGTTCGCCCGGGGGGACTTCGCTCTGGCGCCATTTCAGCCTGGACCAGCGGATCGCCCTGCTGGAGCGGCTGCGGGACGATCCGGCCGCGACGGCGGCCTTTCAGCGGTCCGTGGCCCGGCTCAAGCGCGTGTTTCTGCTGCTGGCCGCCGCCGCCACGCTGCGGCTTCTGGTATTCCGGCCCGAGTTGATCGGACTCTGACCGAAGGGGCGAGACGATGGCACAGAGCATGAGCCGCAGGGAATGGATGCGCTGGGCGGCTCTCGGGGCGGGCGCCTGCCTTCTGCCGGGCGGGTGCAGTGACCGCACGGCGGACGGGGCCACCGGGCCGCCGGCTGGCGGGCGAGACGCGCTGGCCTGGGAGCCGATGGACGGGGGACGGGTGCGGTGCACGCTCTGCCCCCGGGCCTGCGTGGTGGCCGACGGCGGGCGCGGCTACTGCGGAGTGCGCGAGAACCGCGGCGGCACCTACCGGACGCTCGTCTACGGCCGCGTCTGCTCGGCCCACGTCGACCCGATCGAGAAGAAGCCCCTGTTCCACTTCCTGCCCGGCTCGCGCGCCTTCTCGATCGCCACCGCCGGCTGCAACGTGGAATGCCTGTTCTGCCAGAACTGGGAGATCAGCCAGGCCCGCCCCGAGGACGTCCACTCGCAGGACATGCCGCCGAAGGCCGTCGTCGAAGCGGCACAACGCGCCCGATGTCCTTCCATTGCATTCACTTACAACGAACCGACCGTGTTCTACGAGTTCGCGCTCGACACCGCCGCGGCGGCCCGGGCGGCCGGCGTCCATGCCGTGACGGTTTCCAACGGCTACATCAGCGCCGACCCGATGAAGCGGCTCTGCGAGGAACTCTCCGCCGTCAAGATCGACCTGAAGGCGTTCACGGAGGACTTCTATCGCACCTACGTGCGGGGAGAGTTGCGGCCGGTGCTCGACACGATCACGCGCGTGCACGCGCTGGGCCGGCACCTGGAGCTGGTCACGCTGCTGATCCCGGGCCTGAACGATGGCGAGACGGAGATCCGCGACCTCTGCCGCTGGGCGGTCGACAACGTCGGCCCGGACGTCCCGGTGCACTTCTCGCGCTTCCACCCGGCCTACAAGATGACGAACCTCCCGGCGACGTCCGTGCGCACCGTGCAGCGGGCCTGCGAGATCGCCTCCGAGGCGGGCGTGCGTTACGCGTATGCGGGCAATGCCCCCGGCACCGGCCATGAGAACACCCGCTGCCACGCCTGCGGACGGACGCTCATCGAACGCTACGCCCACATGGTGACCGGCCTGCACATCCGCGACGGCCGCTGCCCGGACTGCGACGCCCCGATCCCGGGCGTCTGGCGATAGCGGTTCTCCGGCACGACGCGCTTCCTCTGGGGCGGCCAGTCAGTCCGGCAATGCTTCGAGGAACGCAATGGCACGGGCGACACCGAGCCGGCGCGTGCACGTGCGCCCCGCCGTCGCCGGAGCGCGTCGGGTTGCTTTCGCGGGGGGATTGCCCTATGATCTGGGCACCGTCGGGGCGGTGTGGGAGGCCCCGGCGGGGTCCGGGTGCCGCGTCAAGACAGAGGGACACCGACCGTGCCGAAGGCCGCACAGACCAAGAGAGGCCACGTGATCCGTTGGAAAGACGGGCTCTGGAAGGTGAACGAGGTCCAGCAGACGTTCACCGGGAAGCATGGCGCCTATTACCAGATGAAGCTCCAGAACCTGGCGGACGGCCACGTGGAGGTCCAGCGCTTCAGCTCGAACGACAACCTGGACAAGGCCTACCTGGAAGCGTGCACGATGCAGTATCTCTACCAGGACGGCGGCGGTTACGTCTTCATGGATCCGGCCTCGGGCGAGCAGGTCCACGTGGGGGGGGACGTGCTGGAGGATGTGCTGCCCTACCTGGCCTACAACGCCGAACTGGACCTGCAGCTCTACGAAGGGCGGGCGGTCAGCGTGTCGATGCCGTCCAGCGTTGTGCTGGAGGTGGTCAAGACGGACCCGGCCGTGCGGGGCGACACGGCCACGGGCGTGAGCAAGCCGGCGGAGGTCGAGACGGGCCTGGTCGTCAAGGTGCCGGGCCACGTCAAGCAGGGCGACAGGATCCAGGTGGACACCCGTACCGGGGAGTTCCTGGGCCGCGCCTGAGCGCCCGGCCTCGCCGAGCGGCGCGCAACTCGTGAGGGCGATCAAGCCATGCGGGCCGACGAAGCCAGCGAGAAGGCGCCCATTGTTGACCTCTACGGGCGGCTTCTGGAGGAGTTCTCCGCGCAGATCGGCGAGTCGCGCGCCGTCTACGGCCAGGCCGCCCGCAGCGTGCGTGAGGAGATCGTCCGCTGTGTGTGGTTCGGCGGCCACTACAGCCGGCAGGACCTGCGCACCGAAGACGGCCGGCGGCTGGAAGTCGTCTCGCCCGGCTGGTGGAACGTGGAGGCCGGCCCCGACTTCATCCGCGCGGAGATGCTCCTGGAGGGCGTCGGCCGGCTGACCGGGGACGTGGAGGTCCACACCCTGTCCGGCGGGTGGTATGCCCACGGGCATCACAGGCAGCCGGAGTACAACGACGTCATCCTGCACGTGGTCATGTGGAACGATCGCCAGGAACCGACCGTCGAGGCCGCCTCGGGCGCAGCGATCCCCCAGCTGGCCCTCTCGGGCGCCGTCGGGGGCGACATGGAGGAGCTGGTCGAGCTGATCGACCCGGAGGCGGGGCCGGCCGATCAGCCGGCCCTGCAGGCGGTTGAGGGTAAGTATTGCGGCACCGCCTACCGCAACGGCGAGATCGAGGCGGAATGGCTGGGGCGGCTGCTGGACGCGGCGGGGGACCATCGCCTGCTGCGGCGGGTCGCCGAGCTGGCGGAGCTGTTCCGCACGCATTCGCGCGAGCAGATCCTCTACGAACGGATCGCCGAGGCGCTCGGCTACCGGGGCAACCGCATGCCGTTCCTGCAACTGGCGGGCCTGCTGCCTCTGGCCGAGCTGCGCCGCGCCGTCCCCGCGCAGGACGCCGCCGCCCGGTCGCTGACGCTGGAGGCGGCCTACTTCACGACGGCGGGCCTGCTGGCCGGGCCGCCTGCGGGCGACGAGGACCCGGAGTCGGCCGCCTACCGCGAGGCGCTGTCCTGCGCCTGGGAGCGGTTCGAGCCGAAGCCCCCGACGCGGCTTTCGGCCGAGCACTGGAAGCTGGCGGGCGTCCGGCCGGTCAACTACCCCCCGCGGCGGATCGCGGCCCTGGCCCGGCTCTGCGGCGCCCAGTTGCACACGGGGCTGTTCAACCACTTCCTGCGCGCCGTGCACTCGGCCCGGGCGGCGGGGCGCGGGCGCGACGACGTGGCCGTGAGACACGCCCTGCTGAACGCCTTCCTGCAGTTGGAGCACCCCTACTGGTCGTTCCGCTACACGCTCGGGGGCCGACGGCTGACGCGCGCGCGCGCTCGTGGGCGACGAGCGCGCCATGAGCATCCTGATCGACGTCCTGCTGCCGCTGCTGATGGCCCACGCGCACGGCGAAGGGGACGAGGACCTGCCCCGGCGCCTGGCCGAACTGTGGCGGAACCTCCCGCGCCAGGGCGACAACTCCATCACCCGGCGCATGGAGCAGACGCTGTTTGCCGGCAGCCGCGACGCGCAGCGGGTCGTCGGCTCCACACGCCGGCAGCAGGGCCTGCACCAGCTCTACAGGGACTGCTGCCAGGGCTCGGCGGGCTGCGAGCGTTGCGTGCTGTACCTGGCCCGCCAGGCCGGCAAGAGGCTGGACGCCGTCCGCTGAGCGGCCGGCTCAGTCGGCCAGGTAGCCCGCCGGATGCCGGGGGCCGACGCGCCCGCGCAGGACGCGGTCGTAGACGGCCAGCGTCCGGTCGGTCAGCCGTTCGATGGTGAAGTCCCGCAGGACCCTCCGGCGGCCCCGTTCGGCCAGTTCGCGCGCGATGTCCGGGTGGTTGGCCAGCTTCAGGATGCCCTGCGCCAGCCGGCGCGGGCTGCGAATGGGCACGATCAGGCCGGTTACGTCGGGGAGCACGGCTTCGCGCACGCCGCCGGCGTCCGCGGCGACGATGGGCAGGCCGCAGGCGGCGACCTCCAGGAGCGTGCTGCACATGCCCTCCTCGGAGCTGCTGAGGGCGAACACGTCGAAGGTGCGGATGAGCTGGGGGATGTCCTGTCGGAAGCCCGTCAGCACCAGGCGGTCGGCCATGTGCAGGGAGCGGGCCTTGGACTCGATGGCCGCCCGCAGCGGGCCGTCGCCGACGATGACGACCCACGTGTCGGGCCGTTCGTCGCGCACCGTGCGGCAGGCTTCCAGGAGTGTGCGGTGGTCCTTGTGGTCGACCAGGGCGCCGATGTTGCCCACGACCAGGGCGTCGCCGGGGATGCCCAGGCGGGCGCGCAGTTGCGGATCCTGAGCGGCGTGGACGAACTGGCCGGGGTCGGTCACGCTGCGCACGACGAACACCCGCCATTCGGGCACGCCGGCCTCGATGAGCGTCTCCTTGACGCGGTTGCTGATCGCGATGAAGGCGTCGACGCCCAGCACGTACTTCAGGCGTGCCAGCCCGAGCGCCGCCCGCCCGACGGGGAATTCGATGCGGCGATGGGCGATCACCCGCGCGCCGCACTGGAACATGCGCGCGGCCGTCAGGGCCAGCATGTGGGCGTGGGACGTGTGGGCATGGAGGATGTTGAAGCGCTCCCTGCGTGCGATGCGGGCGATCCTCAGCGCGGCGGCCAGGTCCGCCTCGCCCCGCATGGCCAGTTCGTGGACGCGCACGTCCGCGCGCCGGGCGGCGGCCCCAGCGGTGCTGCCCGGCTGCACGGCGACGGCCGTGTCGATGCCGGCCTGATGGAGGCCGCGGGCCAGGTAGAGCATCTGGTGCTCGCCGCCCCTCCATCCGAGCTGTTCGTTCAGATGGAGGACGCGCGGCCGGTAGGCTGAAGCCTTCATGAGCGTGCCCTGCGCGAGCGGCTCAATGGCGGAAGTGCCGCGTGCCGGTGAACACCATGGCCAGCCCCAGGCGGTCGGCGGCGGCGATGATGTCGGCATCGTTCTGCGCGCCGCCGGGCTGGATGATGGTGGTGACGCCGGCCTGGGCGGCCTCCTCCACGCACTCCGCCAGGTGGATGAACCCGTCGCTGGCCATGACGGCGCCGCGCGCCCGATCGCCGGCCTTGCGCAGGGCCAGCCGGGCGGCGTCGAGGCGGTTCATCTGGCCGGCGCCGACCCCCACGACCGCCTCGCGGCGGGCCAGCACGATGGCGTTGGAGCGTGTGTGCTTGCAGGAGAGCCAGGCGACCTTCAGGTCGTCCGTCTTGCCGGGGTCGGGTGCGGCCTTGGTGACGACCTCGAGCGCCGCCGGGAGGAACCCCAGCAGGTCCCTGTCCTGCACCAGCAGCCCGCCGGGGACACGCCGGAAGTCCCGGGCGCGTTCATCCACGGAGCACCGCGTGAGGGGGCCGGTCCGGAGCAGGCGCATCCGGCGGGCCCAGGGCGTGCGCTCGTGCAGAAGCGCCAGCGCCTCGTCGGAGAAGTCCGGGGCTGTCAGGCAGTCCACCGAGTAGGCGAACGTCTTGCCCTCCAGTTCCGCATGGCTCTCGGCCATGGCCTCCGCCGTGGGCACGTCCAGGGGCCGGTTGAGCGCCACGACGCAGACGGATGCGCTGAGCGGGTCGCCCAGGTAGGCCTTCTCGTAGGCCACGTGGAGGGATTCGGCGCAGGCGACGCCGCATGGGTTGCTGTGCTTGACGATGACGACGGTCGGCTGTTCGAACTCGCGGACCAGTTCGATGGCGGCAGCCGCATCGCGGATGTTGTTGAAGGACAGCGCCGGCCCGCCTGCCTGCCTGGCCGTGCTGACGGAGGGTTCCACCACGCCGTCCTCCACGTAGAAGGCGGCCGTCTGGTGGGGGTTCTCGCCGTAGAGCAGGTCCTGCCGCTTCACGAACTCCAGCCGCAGCCGCTGCGGGAGGGCCACCGGCTCGCCGTCGATGCGGGCCAGGTGCTCGGCGATGGCCTCGTCGTAGCGGGCGCAGTGGCGGAACGCCTGGACGGCCAGGGCGTGATGGGTGGCTTCCGAGAGGGTCCCGTCGTTCCGCTCCAGTTCGGCGGCCAGGGCGTCGTAGGTGGCCGGGTTGGTGACGACGGCGACGTGGGTGTAGTTCTTGGCGGCGGCGCGCACCATGGCGGGCCCACCGATGTCGATGTCCTCAAGGGCCTGGAGGTAACCGCCGCCGGCCAGGATCCGGTCGATGAACGGGTACAGGTTCACCACCACCATGTCGATCGGGCGGATGCCGTGCTCGGCGAGCTGGCGCAACTGCTCGGCATCCCCGCGCCGGGCCAGCAGGCCGCCCAGCACCTTGGGGTGCAGCGTGCGCACCAGGCCGCCCAGGATGCTGGGGAAGCCGGTGTACTCGGAGACGTCCGTCACCTGAAGGCCATGCTCCCGGAGCAGTTGCCCCGTCCCGGCGGTCGAAATCAATTCCACGCCCAGCGCGGTGACCCGGCGGGCGAATTCGGCCACCCCGCTCTTGTCGGCCACGCTGATGAGTGCCGTCTGGATCTTGGCCACTGACGGTTCCTTTCTCGGCTGTGCCCGCTCACGCCAGGAGCGGGTTGTGCTTCCTCTCGCGTCCCACGGTCGTGGGGCCGCCGTGGCCCGGCCACAGGACGGTCCGGTCCGGCAAGGGCAGGACGCGTTCGCGAATCGATGCCATGATACGCCGGGGGTCGCCTCCGGGGAAGTCCGTGCGGCCGATCCCGTCCCGGAACACCAGGTCACCACAGAACAACTGGGGCTCGCCGGCGCGGTCGCAGTGCAGGCTGACCCCGCCCGGCGTGTGCCCGGGCGTGGCGAGGACCTCCAGCACCGAGGCGCCGAACGACAGCGTCTGTCCGTCCTGCAGGAGCACGTCCGCCGGTGGCCCGCACTCGGTCCGGCCCAACAGGACGGCCAGCGAGGCCCGCGCGTCGGTCAGCATCGGCGCATCGTCGGCCCCGATGCACAACTGCGCCTGCGGGAACGCCTCCTTCAGCGGTCCGTTGGCGGCGATGTGGTCATAGTGCCCGTGGGTATTGATGATGTAGAGGGGCGTCAGGTCCTCGCGGCGACAGCGCTCCAGGATGCGATCGGCCTCCGCGCCGGGGTCGATGATGACGCCCTCGCCGGTCCGGGCGTCTCGAACCAGGTACGCGTTCGCCCCGAGGGGGCCGACTTCCAGCCGCACGATCAGCAAACCCGGCTCCCGTGGCTCATGTCTCAGGAGGCATCGGCCCCGGGGCGGTAGAAGTCGGTGACCACCCGTTCGAGGTCGCACGGCCTCTCCTCCCCTTCGGGCGCCGCCGGCATGCCCAGCACGGACATCTCCCGGATGGGGTCCTCCTCCGGGTCGCTGGCATGGGCGCGGTTCTGCAGAACGTTCCGCCCGTAGACCTTGCGCAGTTCCTTCAGCCGCCTGCGGATGACGGCCAGGGCGTCCCGGCCGGAGTAGAGCATCGCCATGCACAGGGTCTGCGTGCCGGGGTCCACCGGCTGTCCCGTCGCGGGGTCCTTGCCCGTCATGTAGCGGATCAGCTCGTCGAACTCGGCCTCCGCATTCAGGTCCTTCAGTTCGTCGGCGATCTCGTCGATGATGCGGTCCGGCGGCTCCAGGTCGGTCAGCTTCTCGGCCAGCAGGTCGTAGATGCGGTCCAGCACGACGGGCTTCACCTCGCCGGGGGGAGGCTCCTCGAACGGCATCGTCTCCGTCTCGCGCACCACGGCCAGGGCGTTGGCGGGGATGCGGGCGACGTCCGGGTTGGCGCCGAGGACGGCTACGGCACGGTCGGCCAGCAGCCGGGCGCGCCGGACGATCCAGGCCGCGCGCTCGGAAACCATGTCCCGGAGCTGGCGCCGGAACTGGGGCACCTTCAGGCCGTAGAACTCCCGTGCCCTCTCCACGCTCATCTCCAGCACCTTCAACGCGGTGATGCGCATGCCGGCGCGGGCGAAGAAGTCCACGAGGTTGCCGGGCAGCGGATTGCGGTTGCGCAGGCTCTCCGGCTTCAGGATCACCATGGAGGTCTCGACGTTGGGCGAATCGAGTTCCGGCACCGCGTCCCGGACGAATCCCCCGTCGCTGTATGCATAGCGGCGGAAGAGCTTCAGGTGCGTCTCGACCATCTCGGGACTGACGCCGACGAGGACCGCGGGCTCGAAGAACTCGTTGCGCGGGCTCTCGGCGTCGACCTCGTAGAGCCGCTCGTACTTGTCCAGGAGCCGCAGCCGCCGCCGCAGGGCCGGCGTCTGTTCGACCCGGCGCTGCTCCTCGCGGAAGTAGTCGCCGTAGGTGCCCCGAACGGTGTCGCCCTCGGGAACCGGATGGATGTGGCCGGCCGCCGCGGCGATGTCGCGCACGGCGTTGGGCCCGCGGAAGACCAGGACGGCCAGCCGGTTGGAGATCCCGCGCACGTTGGGCGTGCCGAAGTTCCTCAGGACGTACTCGATCAGGAGCCGTTGGTACGGCAGCGGGATCAGACGCTCCTCGGGGTCGTAGATGGCGTCGCAGTAGTGCTCCAGGAACGCGCTCTCCGGCCGGGGGGCGTACATGCGCGCGGCGACCAGCTTGACGTCCGCCCAGAGCAGCCGGGCCAGGATGCCGCCCGTGCGGCTCTTGTGAAGGCTGTAGGGGGTGATCAGCGCGTAGGCCAGTTCGTCGCGGGGACTCTCAGGAGAAGCCATGGAGCGGGGCGCACCTTCCAATCATCGGGGGATTCCCATCGCCGGCCCACAGACGCGGCCCCGGCGCTCTGCCCAGCACTATAGCAGAGGTGGGGCGGCCGTTCAAGGCGGCCGGGTCTCCGGGGTTCGTCTTTCGTTGCCCGTGGCACTTGCTGTATACTCGGGGCCTTCGCAGGTCTGGCTCCCCGCTTCGGAGGTGCCCGGATGGATCGGAGATTCGCCCCTGTCAGTCCCAAGCTGCCGCGCCTGCTGCACGGCGGCGGCTACAGCCCCGAGGCGTGGCCCCCGGAGGTCTGGGACGAGGACATGCGGCTGATGAAGAGCGCGGGCGTGAACGTGGCCACCATCGGGGCGTTCGGCTGGGCCGGCCTTCAGCCGAGGCCGGAGACGTTCGAGTTCGGCCCGCTCGATTCGGTGATGGACCGGCTCGCGCAGAACGGGCTGCACGCCGGCATGGTCACCCCCACCGCCGCCCATCCGGCCTGGCTCTCGCACCGGTATCCGGAGGTCCTCCGCACGGACGCCGACGGTCGGCGGCGACGCCACGGCGGACGCGGGAGCTTCTGCCCCAGTTCGGCCGCCTACCGCGACGCCTGCGCCACGGTCGCCCGAGCGCTGGCCGAGCGCTACGGCGAGCATCCGGCCCTGCTGTTCTGGCAGGTGGGCAGCGAGTCTGCCGGGGCCTGCTACTGCGCGCGCTGTGCAGCCGCGTTCCGCCGGTGGCTCCAGGACCTCTACGGCGACCTGGACGCGTTGAACCGACGCTGGTACACCGCCTTCGGCGGCCATGCCTACACGGCGTGGTCGCAGGTCGAGCCGCCCTTCGAGAACGGCCGGGGCGGCCCCCCCGCGTTGCGGCTGGACTTCGCGCGTTTCGCCAACCGGTCGCTGCTGGACTGCTTTCTGAACGAGGCGGCCATCCTGCGCGAGGTCACGCCCGGGCTGCCCGTGACCGCCGGCATGAGCGGCTCCCGCCTCGACCTCGACCCGCACGCCTGGGCCCCTCACCTGGACTTCGCCTCCGGGGACGGCCGCCCGGCCGAGGACGCCGGGCCCGTGCAGACGGCGTTCCTGCACGACCTGAGCTACGGGCTCAAGCGCCGCCCGTTCCTCCTGACGGGGCAGGCGCCCAGCCGGCAGAACCGGCAGCCCCTCGATGCCCTGAAGCGGCCGGACCGGCTGCGCCTGGACAGCTACCAGGCCATCGCGCACGGCGCCGACTCGGTGATCTACTCCCGGTGGCGGTGCGACCGGGGAGGTGTCGGGCAGCGGCACGACGCGGTCGTGGAGCACCGGGGGCACGAGAACACGCGCGTCTTCGGCGAGGTGGCCACCATCGGCGCCGAGCTGCGCAAGCTCGACGACCGGCTGCCCGGGGCGGCCGTCGACGCCCGCGTGGCGCTCGTGTTCGACTGGGAGAGCTGGTGGGCCCTGGAAGAGGTCGGCGGCCTGCTGCGCCGCGGGCAGTACCCGGAGGCCCTTCTCCGGCACTACCGGGCGCTCTGGCGGCGCAACGTGCCGGCCGCCGTCGTCGGGCCCGATGCCGACCTGACCGCCTACGCCGTCGTCAGCGCGCCCATGCTCTGCCTGGTGCGGAACGGGTGGGCGGAGCGCGTCGAGGCGTTCGTGCACGGCGGGGGGCGCTTCGTCGCCACCTGCCTGAGCGGCCGCGTGGACGAGACGCACGGCGCACACGAGGGCGGCGCGCCCGGCCCGCTGCGCAAGGTCACCGGCGTGTGGGTCGAGGAGACCGATGCCCTGCGCGAAGACCGGCAGAACCGCATCATCATGAAGCAGCACTTCGGGCCCTGCCGGGGCGAGTACGGCTGCCGGCACCTGTGCGACCTGCTGCACGCCGAGTCGGCCACCGTCCTGGCAACCTACGGCCGCGAGTTCTACGCCGGCTGGCCGGCCGTGACCGAGAACGAGTTCGGACAGGGTTGCGCCTACTACATCGGCAGCGAGCCGGAAGACGACTTCCTGCTGCACTTCTACCGCACCCTGTGCGCCGACGCCGGCGTTTTGCCCGTGCTGGACGCGCCCGAAGGCGTGGAGGTGCGGCGGCGGGTGCAGAACGACCGTTCGTTCCTGTTCGTTCTGAACCACAACGAGGACGTCTCGTTCGTGTCCCTGCCGGACGGCCAGCACGTGGACATGCTCAGCGGGGCCGCCGCGCAGGGGCGGGTGCCGCTGCGCGGCTGGGACGTGCGGGTCTTCGAGGAGACGCCCTCCGACGGAGGGGGCCGATGAAGCGCGCCCTGGTCACCGGCGGCGCCGGCTTCATCGGCAGCCACCTGGTCGAACGCCTCCTCTCGCAGGGCACGGACGTCTGCGTCATCGACGACCTGTCCACGGGCGCCGCCCGCAACCTGGACGCCGTGCGCCGCTCGCCGCTGCTGCACCTGTACCTGGACGACATGTGCAACGGGCCGCTCCTGACGGAACTGGTCGACCGCGTCGACGTGGTCTTCCACCTGGCGGCCGCCGTCGGCGTCCAGCTCATCGTCGAGGACCCCGTCCGGACCATCGAGACGAACATCCGCGGCACCGAGATGCTGCTGGAGCGCTGCGGGCGCAAGGGCAGGAAGGTGGTGCTTGCCTCGACCAGCGAGGTCTACGGCAAGGGCGGCGAGCGCCGCTTCTCGGAAGAGGACGATTTGGTCTTCGGCCCGACCACCCGGCAGCGGTGGAGCTACGGCTGCTCGAAGGCCATCGACGAGTTCCTGGCCCTCGCCTATGCGAAGAACCGCCGGCTGCCGGTGGTCATCGTGCGGTTCTTCAACATCGTCGGCCCTCGCCAGGTGGGCCGCTACGGGATGGTCGTGCCGAGGTTCGTGCGCCAGGCGCTCAGCGGCGGCCCCATCACCGTCTACGGCGACGGCCGCCAGGTCCGCTGCTTCACGCACGTCTCCGATGCGCTCGACGCCGTCTGCGCCCTCGCCGTGCACCCCGAGGCCGAAGGCCGGATCTTCAACGTCGGCAACGACGAGGCCGTCACGATCAACGAACTGGCCGAGCGCGTGCGTGCGCTCATCGACCCGAACGCACGGATCGTCCACGTCCCCTACGGCGAGGCGTACGCCCAGGGCTTCGAGGACATCCGCTTCCGCGTGCCCGACATCGCCCGGCTGAAGGAATGCACCGGCTTCGCCCCCCGGCACGACCTGGACGCCATCCTGCGGGACGTCCGCGACTTCGTGGTCAACGAGGCCGATCATCCGGAAGCGGAGCACGCGCCGGGTCCGCCGGGGCCTGTTCCGGGATGAACACCATGCCGCCCGGGCCGATCCCGCGCTCGGCGAACCAGCCCTGCGGCATCTCCAGGACGTAGTTGACCGACTCCGGCGGCCGCGCCTCGCGCCGGTCCCCGGGGTTCAGCCGCGCAACGTGCACGATCAGGCCGTCGCCTCGGATGAAGGCGATCGACAGGGGAAACGAGACCGTCTTCATCACAAACCCCGGCCGCTCGGCCTCCGGGAAGTAGAACAGCATGCCCTCGTCCGGCCCGAGCCCCCGGCGGCCCTGCAGGCCCCAACTGCGCATCTGCGGCGTGTCGGCCAGCTCGGCGTCCACGGCATGCCCCTGCACCGTCAGGGCCACGCGCCGGACGTCGGTCAGGCGCAGCAGGACGCGCTCCCGGCGCCCCGGTCGGTGCGCGCAGGGGAGGTCCAGGGGATAGTCGCCCGGCTCCGAGAACCGCGCCACCTCCCGGTCCCCCAGGCGGGCCGTGACGGTCCATTGCGGCGGCGGGCCCATCCGCTCCACCACAACGGCCCGAGCCTCCGCCGACAGCGTGACAAGACGACCGGAGACTGTGAATGCGTCTCCGGCCTCGAGGGAAGCGGCGAACGCCCAGACCTCCGAGCGATCCCGCTCCACAAGGCACAGCACGCCCGCGGCCGTCCGGAAAGCATACGCCGGGGGCAGTCCGCCCGGCAGCACGATGCCCGCTGCGGCCGGCTCCGGCTGCGCCATCCCGTCCGTGAACCGCACCGGCAGGGGACCGCCCGCCAGCGGCGCCGTTGCCAGGTCGGCCGGCTGGTAATCCTGCCATCGCGGATCGCCGGGCGGGGTCAGGGCCTGTTCGTCGATCTCGATCGAGAGAGGCATGGTCCGCCCGGGCATGTGGGAGCACGGCAACTGCACGTCGTGGACGCCGCTTCTGCGGATCCGAAGGATGGGAGGCCGGTCCCACTGCTGCACGGTCAGTTCGTGAACGACGCGGTGGATCGGCGGCCTGCGGACCGGTTCCTCACCCCGCGGACGCCATGCCGCCACCGGGAGCAGACCGATGATGACTGCAAGCGCCGCCCGCATGCGTTTCAGCCTCCCGGAGATCGAGAACGGCGACGATACCGGAAATCCCGCATGCGCGCCAGCAGAACGTCCACGGGGCCTTCGCGGGCGCCCTGACGGCCGCCGAAGTCGCCGGCAGTCAGGGGCAGCCGCCCACGCGGTCGGCAACGCCCGCTCTCTCGGCCGCCTTTCGGACGCGCATGCGGAGTGCGGCGACGTATCTGTCGCGGGTCGGCCCATGGTGCAGGATCCGGCCGTACTCATCGTGCAGGTCGGGGAACTCACGGCGCAGCAGCCGGGCCACGGCCGGCCAGACCCGAGGACGCGCATTCATTGCATCCACCCAGATCGCCCCCACCCCGGCGTCGGCCGCCCTGGCCATGAGATCGTTAAGGGATTCCTGCCCGTCGGACAGGAACGGCAGCAGCGGCCCGAACATCACGGACGTCTCCAGGCCCGCCTCGCGCGCCGCCTCCAGCACCGCCCAGCGCTCGTCGACGGGGCTCGCGTGCGGTTCCCAGAGCCGCGCCAGCCGGGGTTCGAGCGTTGTGACGGTGACGCCCACGCGGCTCAGACCGGGACGTAGCACGTCGAAGTCCCGCACGATCAGCGCGCTCTTGGTCAGCGCGTGGACCGCGAAACCGTGTTCGGTCAGAAGCCGGCAGCACTCCCGCGTCAGCCTTCGGTCCCGCTCGATGGGCTGCCAGGCGTCGCAGGCGCTGCTCGTGAAGACGCCGCCGGGCCTCGCCCGCTTCAACTGGCGCGCCAGCGCCTCCGGCGCGGCACGGCGACAATGCGGAGGAAGACAGGCGCAGGACCTGGGGGATGGCGCGGGGACAGCACAGGAAGATCTCACCGCAGAGCGCGCGGAGGACGCGGAGAACGGCAACGGATCAGAAACGACGGACCTGAACGCGGCGGCCTCGCGCCCGACAGATTGCGGAGTCAGGCCGATTCCCGTAAGATACCCGCCGCCACGCATGTGAGAGGGGAACCGCCATGCCGATGTGGGCGGGCATAGACGAGGCCGGCTACGGCCCGGCGCTCGGGCCGCTGGTCGTGGCCGGCACGGCGTTCATCGTTCCGGAGCCGCCGGCGGACGGGGAGGACCTATGGGCGCCCCTGAGGGACGCCGTGGCGCGCCATGCGCGGGGCAGCGACGGCCGGCTCGTGGTCAACGACAGCAAGGTGGTCTACGCCGGACCTTTGGGCCTGCGCCGGCTGGAGGAGGGCGTGCTGGGGTTCCTGCACGCAGGGGCCGCGGCGGCGGTGCGCAGCGGCGCGGACCTGCTGTCGGTCCTGGCGAGCGGGCGGCCGGCGGAGCCCGAGCCGCATCCCTGGTTCCGCGATGCGGCCGCCCTTCCGCTCCCCCAGGCCAGCAACCTCTCCGCCGTGCTCAGCAAGGCGTCCGTGCTGCGCGAGGCGCTTCGGAGGGCGGGCGTGCGCCCGCTGGCGGTCCGCGCCGCCGTGGTCATGCCGCCGGAGTTCAACCGGATCGTCTCCCGGACGCGCAACAAGTCGCTGATCCTGTTCCAGAAGTGCGGGCTGCTGCTCCAGGAGATGTGGCGCCACGTCGGCGAGGGCGAGTCCCGTGTGCTGGTGGACCGCCACGGGGGACGGGCCCGCTACCGCAGGCTGCTGCTGGACGTCTTCCCGCACTGCCGCTGCGACGTGCTGGAGGAGGGCGACCGATGCTCCGCCTACCGCATCCGCGACGACCGGCACCCCGGCCGGACCCTGCGCGTGACCTTCCAGGAGGGCGGAGACCGGCGTGTGCTGCCCACGGCCCTGGCGTCGATGGTCGCCAAGTACGTGCGCGAACTCTACATGGCCGCCTTCAACGCCTACTGGCAGCAGCGCCTGGACGGCCTGAGGCCGACAGCCGGCTACCACGGCGACGCGCAGCGGTTCCTGCGCGACATCGGCGGCGTGCTCGAGGCCGAGGGCGTTGACGCCTCGGCGCTGGTGCGCGTCCGTTGATCAGGACGGCGGCCGGCCCCTCAGGGCCGCCTGCACCATCTTCAGGTCTTCCCAGGAGCGACGTTTCTGGCCCGGCGACCGCAGCAGGTAGGCGGGGTGGTAGGTGGGCATCAGCGGGATGCCCTTGTAGGAATGCCAACGGCCCCGCAGCGCCCCGATCGAGAGTTCCGAGTGCAGCAGGGCCCTGGCGGCGGGCAGGCCCAGCGTGCAGATGACCTCGGGGCGGACAAGCGCGATCTGGCGCTCCAGATAGGGGACGCAGGCCCGAACCTCGTCCGCCTGCGGGTCGCGGTTGCCGGGGGGGCGGCACTTCAGGATGTTGCTGACGTAGACCTCGTCGCGGTCCATGCCCATGGCGGCGATCATCCTGTCGAGCAACTGCCCGGCGGCGCCCACGAACGGCACGCCCTGGCGGTCTTCCTCGGCCCCGGGGGCCTCTCCGATGAACATCAGGCGTGCACGCGCGCTCCCGCGCGCGAAGACGGTCCGTGTGCGTTCCCGATGCAGGGGGCAGCGTGCGCACGCCGTCACCTGGTGCTCGACGGCCCGCAGTTCGGCCTCCGGGCCGGGCCGGCGCATCAGCGCATCGACGCCCAGCATCCGTTCGGTCTCCAGCCGTTTCCGCAGTCCGCTTGCGCTCATGGATCTCCGCCGAGGCCGGTTCGGGTGGCGCCCCGGGGCGCCACCGACCTTCTACAGCCCCGGCCCCGCGATGTCAAGCCGCCGGGAGCCGCCCCGAGGCCGGGTCTTTTGAAACGGGGCGGGCTCTGGGCTACAATGGGGGAACGCAAACTCCAAGGCACACTCCCTTTACGTCAGGTGGACGATGGACGAACCGGTTCTTCAATGGATGGCGGACGACGAGGACGACGACGACGAGGAGGAGGAGGACGAGGAACTCGAGGGCGAGGGTCGCCCGCACAAGCAACTGGCCGAACGCCTGCTTGAGTCGCGCGTTGTCCTTGTGGCCGATCCCATATCCTCGGACCTGGCGCAGGACGTCATCAGCCGGCTCCTGCTGCTGGACGAGCAGGACGCCAAGGCGCCCATCGACATCTACGTCAACTCGCCAGGAGGGAGCGTCGACGCCGGGTTCGCCATGTACGACATGATCCGGTTCATCTCGGCCCCCGCCCGCTGCATCTGCACGGGGCTGACGGCCAGCGCGGCGGTCGTCGTGCTGCTGGCCGCGCCCAAGAAGTCCCGCCTCAGCCTGCCCAATTCGCGTTTCCTGATCCACCAGCCTTCGGGAGGTGTCCGCGGCTCGGCCACCGATGCGAAGATCGAGGCGGACGAGATTCTGAAGATCCGCAGCAAGATCAACCAGTTGATCGCCGACGAGACCGGCCAGCCGATGGAGCGTGTCGAGGAAGACACCAAGCGGAACTACTGGATGGGTGCCGAAGAGGCCCGCAAGTACGGCCTGATCACGAAGGTCGTGAAGTCCAGGAAAGAGATCGGTTAGCGCGACCGAAGCCCTGCGGATCCGTCGGCGCATCCGCCGCCTGCTATAATGGAATGTACTGAAGCTGGGAAGCCGCGCCGCTGAGAGCCGTCCCTTTCGGGTCCTTTGCGCCGACCCCGCGTTCCGACGACCAGAGGTATCCGGTCATGAGGAGAGCCCTCCTCCGTTCGTGCCCTGTGCTGATGGTCTGCCTTGTCGCGTTCGCGTCTCCGCGCGTGCTGGCGCAGGACCAGGAGGCACCGGTCGGCCCGTTCGCCATCGGCGAGCTTCAGGTCGAGACCTACCAGGTCGGCTGCATCGACGTGAAGAGCTGCGTCGAGATCCTGGCCATGCTGGGCTACAACACCAAGGCCCCCTCGGGCCAGGTCGAGCTGGCCCAGCTCCCGGCCGTCTTTTCCCTGCCGTTGGCCGCTCCGAAGGAGCTGGTCGGACTGAGCAGCATTGACGAGAAGCGGACCCCCGACAAGGTCTCGCTGGTCGAGGAGACCCTCAGCGCGCCGCAGAACCGTCTCATGATCCTCTATCACGCCAGCCAGTCCGAGGCCGTCGGTCGGCTCAAGGACCTTCTGCAGAGGACCGTGGACGTCGCGGACCGCCAGGTGCTCATCGAGGGCATGGTGATCGAGCTGACCGAGGACAACCTGCGCGACCTCGGCACACAGTGGCAGAAGCTGCTGGGAGACGACTGGCTGATCTCCTTCAAGCCCGACGGTGACAAGATGCCGTTCGTGGCCACCTACAACCCGGAGGCGAGCGCGACGGCCGCCCTGACCGACCGCCTGCGCGCCACCATCCGGGCGGTCGTCCAGGAGGGCCGGGCCGAGATCCTCTCCAGCCCCTCCGTGCTGGTGCTCAACAACCGCAACGCCCGCATCAAGGTCGTGCGCGACACCCCGATCGTGTCGACCAAGATCACCCGCGACGTCCAGAACGTGGACGTGCGCTTCGAGCCCGTGGGCATCGTGCTGAACATCAAGCCCCGCGTCAGCCAGGACGACTCCGCGGTCACGATGCAGATCATCGCCGAGGTGAGCGAGGTCCCGGAAGGCAAGGCCATCGTGGTCGAGGGCACCGAGATCGCCCCCGTCATCGACCGGCGCATCGTCGAGACCGTGGCGCGGGTGCACGATAACACCCCGTTCATCATCGGCGGGCTCATCCGCAACCAGACGGCCCGCGCCGAGGACCGCGTCCCCGTCCTGGGCCGCGTCCCTTTCGTGGGCGCGCTGTTCCGACGCAGGGTCACCACGACGGGTCGCAAGGAAGTCATCATCGTCCTGACGCCGCGCGTGGTCACCACCGGCGGAAGCCATCGGGCCGTCATGCCGAAGGACTCCAGCCAGTTCGACTTCCTGGGCAACCGCCTGTTCCGCAACACGTACCGCATCAAGCCCGAGGACCTGTTCGACCTGAGCTTCCTCGAACAGAACGAGGCGATCCTGACCGCCTTCGAGAATGCCCAGCGCCTGGTGCGCCGCCACCCCGACTACGCGGGGCGTTCGCCATTCCGCGAGATGGCCGCGCGCGTGATCCCCGGCGAGGACGCCGTCGTCATCCGCATGCTGTATGAGATACTGAGCAGCGACCGGCTGGCCTTCCACAGGGACATCCCCACCGACAAGCTGATCGTCTTCCTGCGCGACCAGGAGCACACGGCCGGATTCCGCATCGGCTGGCTGGAACGGGAGGGTCGCGGCATCCTGGAACGGGCCAGTCCGGACGGAACGGTGGCCGGCTTCTTCAGCCGGCCGTACCCGAAGGACGTCCTGTTCCTGCGCTTCCAGGCCGCATCGGGCGACATCCGGACAGCGATGCAGCACCCGGTCGCCGACCTCGAATGGCTGCCGGTGCAGACCTCGGATCCGTCGGAGGCGGAGGCGATGATCGAGCGGCGCCTGCTCGAACTCAACGGCATCACGGACGACTACGGACCGGCCGGGTATGCGCTCGTCCTGAACACCCCGCGCGACCTGATCCGCCTCAAGACGGCGATCGCCGTGCGGGAGGCCTCCGAGGTGAACAACTTCGAGGACCTGCTGGTCCTGCGCAACTTCCGCGTGGGACGGCGCTTCGGGCTTCCGGAGTTCGACGTCGCCCACAGCCGCGTGTTCCTGATCGATCCGCCGGTCGCCGACTACTTCTTCAAGAGCGACTACTACTACTCCGCCCTGCAGACGCGGCTGGAGCTGGCGTGCCGACTGCTGGGGGAGGCTCTGGAACGCGAGGGCCTGCGATGAGACCGCCCGTCGCACTGTCGGCACTGGCGGCCCTGGTGGCGGTGGCGTGGGGGTGCACGACGAGCCCGCCCCGGGGGCGCCCGGCGGGAATCGAGCCGGGGATGACGGCCCGGCAGGTCGAGGAGGCCCTGGGCACGCCCCTGAAGACCGAGCGCCCCGGCGTGGGGGCCGAAGTCTGGTACTACGAGGACGACGTCGTGGTGCTGGACCGGGGCCGCGTGACCTACCGCTTCCCCGTGCCCTCGCCGTCGCCATAGCCCGGCCATCTGATCCCTTGCTCGACGGACGACACACCGGATGACCTCGGCCGACAATCAGGCACACGCGCTGCGCGCCCTGGGGCCGTTCATCCGACCGCACCGCCGCCGCCTTCTGATCGTGCTGGCCTGCCTGATCGTCCTCGCCTTCTGCAACCTGGCGATGCCGAAGGTCCTCGGCTTCGTCATCAAGAACGTCTTCCTGGAAACGGGCAAGACGGCCGACGAACGGATGGCGCTGCTGACCCGTGTGCTCCTGGCCATCCTGCTCATCTACGGCGTGCGCAACGTGCTGTTCTACCTGCACAAGATCCGCATGACCGAGATCGGCGAGCGCATCGCGTTCGAGCTGCGCCAGCGGCTGCTCCAGCACCTGCACACGCTGTCGGTGGACTTCTACCAGCAGAACAAGCCGGGCAAGATCAGCGCCCGGGTCCTGCAGGACGTGCAGGCCGTCAAGCAGTTCGTGCAGGACGAGATGGCCAACACGCTCATCAACGTCCTGATGGTCGTGGTGGCCATCGGCATCATGATCTACATGCACGCCCTGCTGGCCCTCGTCACGGTGATCCTGCTGCCGGGCCACGTGCTGGTCTACTACGTGTTCCGCAAGCCCATCTCGGCCTACGCCCGGCAGGCGAAGGAGCGGATCGCCGACGTCAGCGGCAACCTGATCGAACAGTTCGACGGCGCGGCCACCGTGACGGCCTCGGCGACCCAGCTTCTGGAGCAGGAGAAGTTCAAGGAATCCATGCGCAAGGGCATGGCCGCCCAACTGAAGCAGAACCAGTACTACGTCCTGCAGAAGATCGCCGCCGACCTCCTGGTGGGGCTCGGGCTGATCATTCTGTTCGGATACGGCGGCTACTCGGTGCTCCACAAGGGCATGGGGGCGGGCGACTTCGTGGCCTTCTACGCCTACGTGGGTCTGCTCTACCCGCGCGTCGTCGAACTCGTCTCCCAGGCCGGCAAGTTCTCGCGCACGGGCGCCTCGGTCGAGCGCGTGCTGGAGATACTGGCCATCCAGCCGGGCGTGCGCGAGGCCGCCCGCGCCGTGCCCTACGAGATCCGCCAGGGACGGATCGAGTTCCGCAACGTCTCCTTCGACTACGGAAACGGCCCCGTGCTGGACCGCGTGTCGTTCGTCATCGAGCCGGGCGACCACGTGCTGGTCACCGGCCCCAGCGGCAGCGGAAAGAGCACCTGCGTGAACCTGATCCCGCGCTTCTTCGACCCCCGGCACGGCACCGTCCTTGTGGACGGCGTGGACGTGCGCGACTTCACGCTCACCTCGCTGCGTCGCCAGATCGGGTTCGTCTTCCAGGACTGCTTCCTGTTCAACGACACCATCATGGCGAACATCCGCTACGCCTGGCCGCAGGCGAGCGAGGAGGACGTGATCGAGGCGGCCCGCCAGGCCTACGCCGACGAGTTCATCGAGCGCCTGCCCAACGCATACATGACCATGATCGGAGAGGGCGGGGTGCAGCTCTCCCAGGGCGAGAAACGCCGCCTCATGATCGCCCGGGTCATCCTGAAAGACCCCAGGGTGCTCATCCTCGACGAGCCCCTCGTCTCCCTGGACCCTCAGGCCCGCAAGAGGGCCATCGAGGGCCTCAGCAGCCTGATCGGCAGCCGCACCGTCCTCAACATCACGCACTTCCCGGCCGAACTGCCGTTCGCCAGCAAGCAGATGCACGTCTCCGACGGGCGCGTCACCATGCGCGATGCCTCCGGGCGTATCTTGAGGCCGTAGCCGCCCGGCCTGCGCGGGTGTTGCATCGGTACGGGGGCCGCATTACCATTGGAGCGGCGGAATCCGGCCGGACAACTGGGAAAGAGGAAGACGCGCATGAGACACGCAACGACGATGGTCGGCATGCTGGCGGCAACCGCTCTGGCGGCCGGGTGTCTGGGCGTCCCGGCCCCGACGGCCGCCGATCTGGAGGCCCTTGAACAGGCCCGGGCGGACGTCCAGGGGGTCCTCGCGTCGTTTGCCCAGGCACTCAAGGACCGCGATCCCGAGGCGTTCCAGGCCCTGCTGGCGCCGCACGTGCGCCCCGAGGAGGCGGCCCAGCTCAAGCGGAAGTTCGCCCTGGCCTGTCTCATGGCGTTCTACGAGGACTACAGCCCCGAACTCGCCGAGCCGGTCAGGAGCCTGGCCTGGGAGGAGTGGAACCGGGCCGTCCTGACGGTGAATATCCCGTATGCGGATCGCTATCGGATCACAACTGTGGACACGTTCCGCCTGGAATACGCGGACGGGCGATGGTACCTGGTGGGACTCGAACTCAAGCCGGTGGCCGCCGACGAACCCCTCAACCCGCCGGATGAGGTCAAGGTGCTCCTCCGCGACAGGGCCGGCGAACTCCTGGAGATGCTGAGCACGGGCCGCTACATGGAGGTCTACTACGCCATCCCGTCGACCTCCCGGGTCCGTTACATCGAGCTCACCTGGTGGCAGCGCGTCCGCGGCGCGATCCCGCAGGCGGTCGATATCCTGAACGAACTCAGGCGCGTGACCCAGGACTTCAACGTGTTAACCTGGCCGCGCGCCGACGAGGCGGTCTTCGTCGGCCTGGTCGGAGGCGCCATCGGCGTTCACTACGATGTCCCGTACGTCTGGCCGAACGGAGGCATCACGACGCCGGACCTGCTGCGGGTCCAGTTCATCTTCCTGCCCAGCGGCGAGGGCTGGACGTTCTACCAGCTTCGCCTGATCGCCGCGGGCATCCCCTGGAGCCGGTAGACGGGCCGCGCACCGGGAGCGGGAGCCGGCCGTATGACGCGCGACGCCGACAACGGCCGAGCCGGCCCGGCGGCGGCCCTTGAGGTCGCGCCCGAACAGGCGGGAACGCGCCTTCTGGAGTTCGTGAGCCTCCATCTCGTCTGCGAGTCGAAGGCCCGCCTCCGGCGCCTGATCGCCGCCGGCGACATCCGCCTGAACGATGCGGCCGTCTCCACCATCCGGACCGTCTGGTCCGGCGACGTCATCTCCCTGCCCCCCGGGCTCCGGACCGGGCCCCCGCCGGCGGCCGAGCTGCCCATCCGCGCCCTCTACGAAGACGCCGATTACGCGTGCATCGACAAACCGGCCGGCTGGCCCGTCGTGCCCGCCCGGGCCGGCCGCGACGCCGATTTCTCGCGCGCACTCCTGGCCTGGATGAACAGGGATGCGCCGCCGGCGGGGCCCTACGTGCGCCCGCACGTGGTCCACCGCCTCGACCGCGACACTTCGGGCGTCCTTCTGGTGGCGCGCAGTGCCCCGGCCGGTCGGGCGCTGGGCCGTCAGTTCGTGGCCCGCACTGTGTGCAAGACCTACCTGGCGATCGTGGACGGCGCGCCCTGCCGCGATCGGTGCACGGTGGACGCCGCCATCGCGCGGGAGCCCGGCGACCACCTGAGGATGACGGCCCGCGCAGGCGGCGGCCGCCCGGCCCTCACGGAGGTCCTCGTGCGCGAGCGGCTCGGCCCCTTCAGCCTGCTGGAGCTGCAGCCGCACAGCGGCCGTCAGCACCAGTTGCGGGTCCACCTCGCCGCGATGGGGCACCCCCTGGCCGTGGACCGCCTCTACGGGCGCCGCACGCAGTTGACCGGCCGGGACCTGAGCACGCACCAGGGGATCCGCGCCGCCCCTGATTCGGCCGTGCTCCTGGACCGCTGCCCTCTGCACGCACTCCGCATCGCCTGCCGCCACCCGCGCACGGGGGCGCCCGTCGAGCACACCGCCCCGCTGCCCGAGGACATGCGGCGGCTCCTGGCGCTCCTGCGTGCGGCTCACCCGCCGGGGTAGCGGACGCCTCCGGGGGGGCCGCATGACCTCCGGCGGGCCGTGCCGGGCCGCGTGGGGAGCCCGCACGTGCGCACGCCCCGTCCGTGAGACCGTGCGTGCGTGCGTGCCGGCCCGAGCCGACGAGCCGTTGCATCGGGGTGGGACCGGCGGTTACCCTGAAGCGCGGCGGCGCCGGTCGCTGCCCGTCTTGCACGGAGAGGGCGGTCGTGATCACCAAGCAGCCCGTGCTCATCATGATCCAGGGCCCGGAGCCCGGCAGCATCTTCGCGCTTCCGGACAACCGCGTGACCACGATCGGCCGGTCCCCCCGCAACATGCTGCCGGTGGCCAGCGACAGCGTCAGCCGGTTCCACTGCGAGATCGCGTGGGTCAACGGCCATTGGGAGCTGAACGACCTGAACAGCAAGAAGGGCACCGTCGTCAACGGGCTCGCCGTCGACGACAAGCACGTGCTCTGTCCGGGCGACCTGGTGCGCCTGAGCACCACGGTGTTCCGCTTCGACATGGTCGAGGACTCGACGCTGAGCGACAGCGACAGGAAGGCGATCGTCGATGCGGGGCGGGGCCTGGCGGGCGCGTCTCCTGACGATGTGGCCCACTCGCTGGACGCCATCCGTGCACGCAGCCGCATGGGCGGACTGAATGTCCACCACGAGCCCCGGGTCGAAGGACCGTCCCGGCCGAGCCTGGTGTTCATTGCGGGCTCGGCGGCGGCCGTCTGCCTGCTGGCCGCCGGCGTGCTGCTGTGGGCGCACCGGCGGGCCGACGCCCGGGCGGCCGGGGCGCACGCCGAGGCCAGGGCGGAGGCGGCTCGATCGCGCGCCCTGTGGGAGGAGGCCGAGGCGAAGATGGCGCTGGCCGCCGGGTTCGAGGGCGACGGCAGCCACGCCGAGGCGCTGAGGCTCTACGACGAGATCGAGGCCCGGCAGCCGCCCGATGCCCTCCGCGACCTCGTGCGGGAACTCCGCGCCTACACCGTGCGCCTCGCACACGCGCGGTTCGCGGAACTCGAACGCGCGGCGGAGCAGGAACTGAAGGCCGGGCATCCGCAGGCCGCCGTGGCCTACTACCGCGAGGCCGCCGCATCGGTCGGCGTGCCCGAACTGGTGGCCACGGCCCGGCGGAGGATCGCCGAACTCGAACCCGCGGGCTGACGCGCCCGCAACCGAAAGGAGCCTGTGGTGGCGAAGGCCAAGGCGCAACCCGCAACGAACGAAGCGCAACTCGTGGAGATGTCCGTGGTCGGCGAGGTGGATCCGCCCACCTCCGGCGGCGACTGGCGCGTGGGCCCCGACGGCCGGCCGGCCCTGCTGCCAGGCGTTGGCGGCATCACGTACAACGTGAAGGTCGGCGACAGCGCCGTCGACTGGGCGGCCGACCACGTGGAGCCCGGCGTGTCCGTCAAGACGGACAAGCCCGCCCCGAACGCCGGCCTGAACCTGCTGAGCTGCGTGGGCAACACGGCCACCGTCGTCAGCGGCGACGCCAAGGGCGGCCAGGGCATCGTCACGGGCAAGCACGGGGGCATCGAGCACGTGCTCGTTGACTTCCCGGACGGCGTGCTGGAGAAGCTGGTCGTCGGCGACAGGATCCAGGTGCGGGCCCGCGGGTTGGGCCTCAAGCTGGTCGAGATGCCGCACATCGCCGTGATGAACACGGACCCCGAGCTGCTTCGGCGGATGGCCCCGCGCCGCAAGGGCGACCGACTGGTCGTGCGCATTGCGCGCCGCATCCCCGCCGCCCTCATGGGCAGCGGCCTGGGGCGCAGCCACACCTTCGGCGGCGACTACGACATCCAGTTGTTCGACGACGAACTGGTGAAGGAGTACGGCCTGGACAAGCTGCGGCTGGGCGACATCGTCGCCCTGGAGAACGCCGACCACGCCTTCGGCCGCATCTACCGGACCGGCGCCGTCAGCATCGGCGTCGTCGTGCACACCTGCTGCACGACGGCCGGCCACGGCCCCGGCGTCACCTCGCTGATGAGCAGCCGCGACGGGCGGATCGACACGGTGATCGACCCGAAGGCGAACCTGGCCGACTACTTCCGCATCGGGCGCCGGCGTCCCGGCGGCCGCCGCAAAACGGCCGGCAGATGAGCGCCGCCCGGATCACAGAGCACGGCTGCCTCGGCCGCTACGCCCTGCTGGAGCACCTCGGCAAGGGCGGCATGGCCGTGGTCTACCGCGCGACGGACACCGACACGGGCGCCGTCGTGGCCGTGAAGATCTTCCAGTCCGGCCCCGCCCGCGCCCCCGAGGTCAGTGCCCAGTTGCGCGACCGCGAGGTGCGCATGCTCCAGAGCGTGCAGCACCCGAACATCGTCAAGTACCGCGACTCCGGCGAAGAGGACGACACGTACTTCTTCGCCATGGAGTACGTCGAAGACAGCCTGCTGACGTGCATGCGGCGCGGCACGCCCTTCGAACTCGTCGACCGTGTGCTGCTCCTGCGGCAGACGGCCAGCGCCCTGGCAGCCGTCCATCAGCAGGGCATCGTGCACCGTGACGTCAAACCCGGCAACATCCTGCTGGACCATGACCCCAACCACACGCTGCATGCCAAGCTCACCGATCTGGGCATCGCCAAGAACGTCAGCGAGACGGACATCGTGCGGGAGCACATGCCCACGCGCGTGCCCGGCACGCCCAAGTACCTTGCCCCGGAGCAGATCCGCCTCCAGGCCGTCGACGGGCGCGCCGACATCTTCAGCTTGGGCGTCGTCGCCTACGAACTCCTCACCGGCACGCTGCCCTTCCACGCCGAGGACTCCGACGGCTTCCTGAAGGCGAACGTCGGCCAGCAGCAGACGCCCGCCGCCCAGGTCGACAGCCGCCTGCCCGCCTTCCTCAGCGACATGGTCGACCGGATGCTGGCCAAGGACCGGGAGCAGCGCTACGACGCCGAGACCCTGGCGCGCGATCTGGAACTGGCCCAGCAGCACCTGGTCAGCGGCGCCCCGCTGAACGAGCGCACGAACACCGCCTCGATGTTCTACCACCCTCGCGTGCGCACGCCTCGGCCCCCTCCCTCCCCCGCTCCCCACCCCGCCCTGCCGCACGCGGCCGTGGCGGCGGCCTGCGCCCTGGTCGGCCTGCTGGCCTGCATCGTCCTCTGGCCGCGCGTCGGCGACGCGCCGCGCGCCGGCGACGCGCCGCCCTCCCCCGCCCTCACCAACCTCCTGCACGAGGCCCGCAACGCCGTGCCGGAGGGCGCCCGCTGGCGCGCTCTGGCGTCCGTGCGCGCCCTCGCCGGCCGGGACATGCACCCCGAGACGGCCGCAGAGGTGCTCCGGATCGAGCAGGAGGTCCAGGACGAACTCGCCGAGCCCTTCCGGGCCGCCGTCGCCCGCATGCTGGCCGAGAACCGCGTGGCCGAGGCCCGGATCGCCGTGCGCCGCATGCAGGACATCCTGCCGCGCGCCCGGGCGACCGCCCCGCTGGTGCGCGCCCTGGACCGGCGTCTGGCGCTCCCCCCGGACGAGGACGCCTGGCAGGAGGCCCTGCGCGAAACGCACGCCCTCGTGCGCAGCCGGCGCTACCCGAGTGCCCTCGACGCCCGCAAGGCCCTGCTGGCCGACGCCGGGGACGACCCGGAACGCCTCGAGGCCGCTCGCCGCTCCATCGCGGATGTGTTCGAACACTGGGGCCACTACCTGTTGACGACCTACCCGCAGGCCGAAGAGATCGACGACTTCTTCCGCACCTTGGACGCGAACGTCGCCGTCCTGGAATCCCCGCCGGCCAGGGTGCTCGGCGAACTGCGGATGCGGCTGGCGCGCATCTACCGCGACCGCGGCCGCTACCGGGATGCCCTTGCGCAGTACCAGGCCGCCGTGGATGCCGGCACGCCCGACGTGGTGCAGGAGGCCGAACGTGCGCGTGCCGAACTGGTTGCCTGGCTCGCCGACCGGCCGCAGGACCCGGCCGAGTTCGCCGCCGGACTGCACCGCGAGGGGTTCGGCGGCGACGCCTGGACCGACCACGCCGAGGGAGGCGCCGTCCGGCAGGCCGCCGACGGGGTCCTGGTGCTGGAGGTGCAGGCCGGCCGGGGGCAACGCACGGCCCGACGCGAGACGGTCCGCCCCCTCCGCACGCTCGGCTTTGCGTGCCGCGTGGAGTTCCGCGCCTCACCCGAGGTGGTCGCGGAGGCCGGCGGTGCCCGGCTCGGCCTGGCCGTCGTCAGCCAGGGCAAGGACTCGTTCGAGCTGGCGTTCGACGGACGCGCCTACGGCGCCAGCGTGCGCCGGAGATCGGGCGGGGCTGCGCTCGGCACGACCCTGCGCGGCGCGATCGGCGACGAGGACCATCTCTGGCACGCCCTCGTGCTGGACTACGACTACGACACCGGCCGCCTCATCGTCCGGCTGGACGAACAGGAACTGAGGCGATACAGCCTGGACCTGGGCGACCTGCGGCTCTGCGTGTTCCTGGAGGCCGCCCCGGGCGGCGCGGCCGCCGCCTCGTTCCGGAACCTCTCCTTCGACCCGCACAGCGTCCCCCGCTCGCCTTGACGCCGCAGGCCCGGGCATGTAGCCTGACGGTCGGCAGAGCCGGACCCGATACCCAGCCCGAAGGCCGCAGGTATGTCCCTGTTCGACGAGCATGCAGGCGAGGCCGACCCCGAAACGCCGCCCGACGCCCCCCTGGCCACGCGGATGCGGCCGCGCACCCTGGAGGAGTTCGTCGGCCAGCAGCACTTCGTCGGGCCGGGCCGGCTGCTCTGGCGGATGATCCGCGCCGCCCGACTGGCCTCCCTCCTGTTCTACGGACCGCCCGGCACCGGCAAGACGGCCCTCGCCCACATCATCGCCCGCCGCACCGAGGCCCGGTTCGAACCGGTCAACGCCGTCACCAGCAACGTCGCCCGGATCCGCGACCTCCTGGCCGCCGCCGCCGAACGCAAGCTGCGCCGCGGCCGCCGCACCGTGCTGTTCATCGACGAACTGCACCGCTTCAACCGCGCCCAGCAGGACGTCCTCCTACCGGACGTGGAGAACGGCACGGTCATCCTGATCGGCGCCACCACGCACAACCCCTTCCACTCCATCAACTCGCCCCTGCTGTCGCGCTCGCAGATATTCCAGTTCCGCGCGCTGGACCGCGACGACATCCGGACGCTCCTGCGGCGGGCGCTCGCCGACGAGCAGCGCGGCCTCGGCGCCCACCGCGTTCGGGCCGACGATGACGCCCTGGAGCACCTGGTCGAGATGTGCGAGGGCGACGCGCGCCGAACGCTCAACGCCCTGGAGGTCGGCGTCCTGAGCGCCGAACCCGGCCCCGACGGCGTCATCCGCTTCGACCTTGCCCTGGCCGAGGCGTCCGTCCAGAGGAAGGCGCTCCTCTACGACCGCGACGAGGACGAGCACTACGACAGCGCCAGCGCGTTCATCAAGAGCATGCGCGGCAGCGACCCCGACGCAGCCCTCTACTGGATGGCCAAGATGCTGGAGGGCGGCGAGGACCCGCGCTTCATCGCCCGCCGGATCGTCATCTGCGCCGCCGAGGACGTGGGCAACGCCGCGCCCAACGCCCTGGTGCTCGCCACGGCCGCCCAGCAGGCCGTCGAATTCGTCGGCATGCCCGAGGCCCGCATCCCGCTGGCCCAGGCCGTCACCTACATCGCCTGCGCCCCCAAGAGCAACGCCTCCTACCTGGCCGTCGACGCGGCCCTGAAGGACGTCCGCGAAGGCCGCACCCTGCCCGTGCCCGACCACCTGAAGGGCACCGGCTACGCCGGCGCCGAACGGCTCGGCCACGGCAAGGCATACAAGTACGCCCACGACTTCGACGGCCACTGGGTCGATCAGGACTACCTGCCCACCTCCCGCATCTACTACCGCCCCACCGAGCAGGGCCAGGAACGCACCCTCAAGGCCCGCCTGGACGCCATCCGCAAGGCCCGCGGCATCGAAGACACGCCCCAGACCCCGGGCGACGGCGACGCCTCGTGAGGAGCGGCGCACGCGGACCGTCAGTCCGCGCGCGGACAGTCAGCCCGCCCGCAGCCCCAGCACGGCCTCCAGGCGCGTGCGCGCCTCGTCGATGCCGCCGTATTCGTGCGCGTGTGTGACGCCGTGCCGCGCGCACAGTTCCAGCAGACGCCGTGCGAGCGGCCGCATCCGCTCCGCCAGGGCCGCGTCGACCTCCTCCGGGCTGCCGGCATACCAGACGGGCTCCAGCGCCGCCCGCAGCGCGGGGATCGACGCCTTCTCCACCCGCGCGCGGACCTCATCGCTGCACGCGAGCGCCAGAGCTTCATCGAAGGCGTCCAGTCCGGCCTGCGCGATCGTCCCGTCGATCCCGTAGTCGGCCGCCCGGCCGAAGCAGTGGTGGTGCACGCCGCGCGCGGACGCGTTGTCGTGCACCAGGTCGATGAACCGCCGGATCGGCCCCGCCGCCTCCGCGTAGTGCAGCTCCAGAAACTCCTCGAACAGCTCGCGCCCGCCCCGGGACGGGTCCCACAGCAGGCCGGCGATCATGTAGTTGCGCAGGTCGCACAGCTCCGCGCCGCGCGCATTGCCCGCCGCCTGCATGAAGACGCCGCGCGCGCTGTTCCGCACGAAGTAGCGCACGTTCGGCTCGATCACGCGCAGGTTCGGGCACGGCAGCAGGTAGTTGTGGAAGTTCGTGTTGTAGTTCCAGATGCGCACGTCGTCGCAGATGCGGCCCCAGTCGGCCAGGTCGCGGCAGAACTCGACGTTGCGCGGGCAGTCGGGGTCGTCGATCGCGTGCATCATGCAGCATTCGATGCTGCAGAGCTGGATCTGCACGTTCGGGCGCGGCCGCAGCCGGCGCGGGGCCCGGCGCGAGTACTGATAGGCGAACGTGCCGACCTTGACGTGCGGGTGACGGGCGGCCACGGCGTCGGCCACCGCGTTGACGAACGTCAGGAGCGACCCCATCGCGCTGCCCTCGCGCTCGTCCACGGCGCGGCACGCGTCACATTGGCAGTGCTTCTTGTTGTCATTCTGGCAGACCGAGACGTTGCCGCGCGACGGGTTCTCGGCAATCTCCCGCAGGACGGCGTCGGTGACGATGCGCAGCACGTCGGGGTGGCTCAGGCACGGCTGGGTCTCGTAACGGTCGTCCTCGAACGGCGCCAGGCGCACGCCGTCGCGCAGCGCGTAGTACTCCGGGTGCGCGGCTCCGTGAACGCCCGACGGGATCTGGCGCAGGAAGGTGTGCGTCAGGCGCGTCATGGGGTCGCGCCCGCCCAGGCGCGCGTCGTCGGTGACCGTGTTGACGCGCAGACGGGCCGCGAAGGCGGGATCGGCCGTGTTCTCGCCGTAGTAGGGGCAGCGGAACGACAGGCGCGGCCGCACCGTGCGCTCCAGCGGACCGACCAGGCACGGGCCGCTCAGCCGCGGCACGTGCGTGTGGTCGGCCGTCAGGAAGCGCACACCCAGGCAGTCCTCCAGGAACGTGTAGACCCCGTAGAGCGTCCCGCGCGGGCGCCCGCCGGCGATGGCGATCCGGCCATCGCCGGCCGCAATGCGGGAGTCCTCGGCTCCGAAGGCCTCCGCATTCCAGCCGGCGGCGCCCGGGCCGATGCGCACGTGCCCGCGCGCGCCCTCCGCCGCCGTGCGCACCACGGGAAGCGCAGCGCCGGTCGCCCGACGGAAGTGGTCCCGGAACTCCTCGGCCGCATACTGCTCCGCCGGCGTCGCGTCCGGCGCCACGACGACGTCCCACTCCCAAACGTCCCATAGGTCCACGCCGCGTGCCGTCATCTCGCGGGCATCTCCCATGCGTCAGAGGATCGGCGGAACGTATTCTACCCGATCCGCCCCGGCCCGTCCGCGCCCTCAGGTCTTGCGGCAGACGACACGGCGGGCTATAGTACGTGCCGGCGTTGTCACCCTCGGGGAGACTCCATGGACGAAGACACGGCTCGGCGCACGGGCCCGCGCGCCCTGGGCGTAGTCGGCACGCTGTTCATCACCGCCGCCTGCGGCTGGATGGTGATGCAGATGGAGATACTGGGCGGCCGCGCCCTGACGCCCTACTTCGGCAGCGCCGTCTATGTGGTCATGGGCAGCGTGATCGGCGTGTTCCTGCTCAGCCTGTCGGCGGGGTACGTGCTGGGCGGCCTGCTCTCCGGCCTGTCCGCCTCGAAGGCGGTGCTGGGCGGCAGCGTGGCGGTGGCCGGGGCGTGGTTCGCGCTGCTGCCGCGCTTCATCGAGCCGGTTTGCGATGCGCTGCTGGACGCGGGCTTCGACGACAAGTGGGGCTCCCTGACGGCCGCCTTCATCCTGTTCGCCGTGCCGACGGCGCTCCTGGGCACCGTCTCGCCCACCGCCGTCCGATGGCTGACGCGTAGCGCCGCCGAGTCGGGCCGGATGGCCGGCCTCGTGCTGGCGTTCTCGACGCTCGCCAGCTTCGCCGGCTGCCTGGCGGCCGCCTTCTACCTCATCCGCCTCAGCCTGCGGCGGACGCTGGCCGTCTCGGGCGTCGCCCTCCTGGCACTGGGCGTCCTGGTCCTGCTGCACGCGCTGCGCCGAAGGCCGGCGAAGGGAGGGAACCGGAATGGCCCGTGAGTCCCGTCGAAGCGCCCTCTTGGCGTTGGCGGCGCTGCTGGCCGTGGCGACGGCCGCGCACGCGGTCCGCGCGCAGACCCGCGGCCGGCTCGTTCACCAGCAGAACACGCTCTACCACCGCGTCTACGTCTACCAGGCCGGCAGCGTGTTCGCCCTGGAGTTCGGGCGGCAGCGCGCGGCCAGCGTGCAGAGCCGGGTGGACGTTGCCAACCTGCGCCGCCACATGCTGGAATACAGCGTGCTCACCTTCTCGGGCCTGCTCTACCAGCCGGAGCCCGAGCGCATCCTGGTCCTGGGCCTCGGCGGCGGCACCATCCCCCGCGAACTGCACCATCACTTCCCCGACGCCGCCATCGACGTGGCGGAGATCGACCCCGACGTGCCGCCCATCGCGCAGCGCTACTTCGCCTTCCGGCCGGACGAGCGCCTGCGCGTGCACGTCGCCGACGGACGCCTCTTCATCCGCAATCGCGCGCGCGCCACACCCGTCGAGCGCTACGACCTGATCATCCTCGACGCCTTCAACAGCGACTACATCCCGTTCCACCTGATGACGCGCGAGTTCCTGGAGGAGGTCAAGGGCGTGCTGGCCGAGGACGGCGCGGTGGTGGCCAACGTCTTCTGGAACAACCGCCTGTTCGACGCCGAACTGAAGACCTTCGAGGCCGTCTTCCGGCGCTGCCAGGTGTTCGTCGGTCAGCAGTCCGGCAACGCCATGATCGTCTCCCCGGGGCCGAAGGCACCCACCTTCACCCCGGAGCAGGCGCACGCGCGCGCAGCCGAACTGCAGGCGAGACACCGCTTCGACTTCGACCTGCGATGGGTGGCCGGCCGGCTCAACCCGGACGTGCGCCCCGACGGCCGCGCGCGGGTGCTCACCGACGACCGCGCGCCCGTCAACTGGCTGCGCGAGCAGGAAACCAGCAGACGCTGAGGGAGGCCGAGCCATGCGGTCGGCGCCGCGCACGAAGCCCGGCCTATCCACCCGGCTCAACCCGAATCCCTTCTACGGCGGGCAGAAGCAGCTGGCGGATAGACACCGAAGGGCAAACGTTCGCGGGTCTTCTGAGAGTCTCACCTCCGTCTTCGCATGTTCTGCCGCGTCATGGCCGATGCAGCGACGTCCGAGTGCCCGAACAGCAGGAAGCTCGAAGGCCGTCTGATCGCCGTGCCCCCCCCCGGCTTGACCCGAGAGCCGTGACCGGTTCCTGTCCGTTGTTGCTCCACGATCTGCGCAATCGGTGGACTCTGCGGAGGCCTCTTTCGTGCCCCTCGCGAAGCGGCGTGGCACCTACGCACGAGCGGTGAGACAGGCAAAAGGAGCAACCGGCAGGGGATCCACGGATTTCACAGATGTCACAGATTGACGGCGGAACCAGACCCGTTCCGGTCACCTTCTCCATCGCCCGCATTTCGGAGTATCTCCGGGTTATAATGCGCATCCGTGCTGCGGATTGTCCCATGGGCTAACCACAAGGGGAAAGGGGAATAAGATGCTCGCAACATGGATCGGTTTCCTGATGGTGTCCGCGATGGCGGCGCGGACGCTGATCTGGGCGACGCTGGAACAGGACCGGCTGAAGTAGCGCGGCGTCCAGATGGACAAAGAAATCCTCGAAGCCGTCGCCGGTCTCGGAAAGGAGGCATTCCCGCAAATCGACCTATCCGTACTTGACGCGTATCGAGACGTTGCGCAAACTGCCGCTGGATTCAGGCTTCAAGCGGGTCGCGCCGAGCCTGGATTTCCACCAACTGTTGGGACGCGACCTTGGAGGGTACCGTGTACTGCGAGGCGGAGAAGCAGAGGGTCTGGTGTCGGAGCGAACCGCTATGCGGACTCCGTGGTGCGCGATCCGTCCTGGCCCTACTCGCGTGCTGCGGTCTGGTCCCAGCAGTTGTCGGAGCGCAGCGCATAGACGTCGAGGATGTCTGCAGGGGCATTGAGGTGCACGCGGGCCAGATCGACGACATCAGCGTGAGTTTCACGTGGGCACAGGGCAGCATCGCGACTTCGGA